>Ga0256405_10003948_pt1 | contig 29110 bp, 24 predicted proteins | sample RumenRJG_02DNA_FD_189096 | JGI IMG/M metagenome (GOLD analysis project Ga0256405, IMG submission 189096) | Bovine rumen microbial communities from Lethbridge, Alberta, Canada - RJG_02 | ecosystem: Host-associated > Mammals > Digestive system > Stomach > Rumen | place: Canada: Alberta... | reverse complement strand
TAGTTCTATAGCTATAGTATCAATGCTTGGTTGCTACAACGAAGTGCGCGCTGAATATGAATATAAAGAGGCATCCGAGATAATAAATCTGTTTAACAACATCAGTTGGAGAATTATTGCTAATAATAAGATTGTTGATGCGAGTGAAAGCAATTGGATAACCAATACAAAGTATAATGAATCTATAACAAAGGTAATAGCTAAGGCAGTCGCGGATTGTATCACCGATAAAAACGAGTTCGCGAATAAAGGTGCGAATGATGTTATAACATTCGCGGTTGAGGTAAAGAGTTATACTCACGAAAACTGGAATGCTGTTGTGTTATGGAATTATTTACATGTACTTAAGTGGGATTATCTAAATAATATCACCAGAAGCAAAGATGAAATATTTAAAGAAATACGGAAGAATATAAGCGCAAAATATCCAACAGAAGGAGTAGAAGATTTATCGGGAAAATTAAATAAAGCTATTAGCGATATAAAAGCGTACGACAAAGAATTGTCCTTGGCGGATGAGATGAAGAAATTTAGTGATATATACAAGCGAACAAAAGGCGCCACGTTAGAATCAATTATAAGGCAAAACACTCGCATAACGCCTATCGCCGACTGGGTTCCCGTTGGAACAAACTTGCCATCAAAAATAAAAGGCGAAGACATTACGAAGATAGACATAACGCAAAACTACGTAGGTAGTATTATGTTGTTTAATGTAATGCTTGAGCAATTTTTGCCTGTATTAACTCCAATAAAAGTAAAACTAAAAAACGGCATATATTTTATAAATCAATATAGATTTTGGGCAAATATTCCCAGGGACATACCAATAGAGTCAAAATATGATATGGAATCAATATCTGTAAAAAAGTCTTTAACAATCGAACAAGCATGGAATAATTACGATGGCAATTACGATCTAGAAATCCGCAAAGAAATATATAAGAAGATATTAACTCTATTTGAAGATATAGCTAGCCCACTATCATTTACTACAAAACAATTTTGCGGAATAGATTCTAAATAAACGTATTATCAAACACATCACAAATATACGGCCTATTAAATTTCATATGGGTCGATATCTATCGTTAGTCTGATATTCCTGGATGGAGATTGTAGAAACTTTACACTCGAGATGTATTTTTGGAGTGAATATTGCGACAAAACTAGAATTTTCAGGCGGTATCTCGAACGGATTTTGTATATAGCTGGTTGAATTGGTCCTAAAATCTTTATTCCTGCAAACCGTGGCATAGTCGCCACGAGTTTTGTTGCAAAATCTGAGACTTCGCGTTCCGATAGCGCTGACAACGTTATAGCCGCCATTTTCCCAAATGGTGGCATTTGCGTCATTTTCCTGTTTTGTATCTCTGTTTCATAAAATCTATCAATATCGTTGTTTTCCAAGATTTGCATGATGTAGTCATCTGGATTATATGTCTGAATAATAACTTTTCCTGGAGTATCGCCAGAACGCCCGGCTCGCCCCGCGACTTGGTTTAAAAGCTGAAAAGTTTTCTCAATAGCCCTAAAATCATCACCATAGAGCATCGCATCAACGCAAGTTACAACAACCAAGCTGAGATTATTGAAGTTGTGTCCTTTCGCGACTATCTGAGTTCCTAAAACAATATCAACTTCATTATTTTTGATTTGCTCAATAGCCTTCGAAATTTTATTGGGCGTGTTAATAGTGTCACTTGAAAGAACCAAAATTCGCGCATTTGGAAATAATTCCGCGCATTCCTCTTGGACTTTCTCAATTCCAGCGCCTATTCCGACAAGAGATTTTTCACCGCAACTTGAACAAATGTTTTTTGCTGGCGTTCTGAAATCGCAATAATGACACACAAGTTCTCGTGTATCCAAATGGTAACATAGCCAGGCAGAGCAACCAGGACAAGTAACCCGTTCTCCGCAACGCCGGCACAGCACTTTTGGGGTATGCCCGCGCCGATTAACAAATATTAGTGCCTGCTTTCCATTCTTTAAACATCTCTGAATTTCTCTTCGCGAGTACTCGCTGAGTGTTCCACTTTGCTTTTCTTGACGCAAATCATCTATGCTAATCGCAGGCAAAGTCGCATTTTTATGATAACGAGACGTCAGTTTTATATACTTATATTTTCCATTTATCGCATTGTAGTACGATTCGACCGATGGAGTTGCTGAAGATAGAACAACGGGAATATCCAGAGTATACCCAAGATATACCGCCATATCTCGCGCATTATAAATTGCAGTTTCACTTTGCTTGAACGACATATCATGCTCTTCATCGATTATGATAAGCCCGAGCTTCGAAAACGGTATAAATAAGGCAGACCGAGCTCCAACAATCACCATTCGTTGACCGTCTATTGCCTTTTTCCAGATATTTAACTTTTTGGACTTCGCAACGGTGTTATGCCATATGTAAACTTCGCAATCCAATCTCGAGGCGACTTTTTTTGCCAATTCATTAGAAAGCGCAATTTCAGGAACAAGGATGAGGATCTGAGTTGCATTTCCTGAATTCATTATCTCTTTTGCAAATTCCAGAAACACCTCTGTTTTCCCAGAGCCAGTTATTCCATGCAAAAGAATTGTTTTAAATTCGTTTTTATAGTGCAAAATTTCAGATACTGCAGACTGTTGCTCGTCGTTTAAAATGACCGGTGATTCAGCTGTAATTTTGGGAATTTTTACCGGTTTCTCTGGAACTAAAATTGCATCAGTCGAAAATGGAACAATCATACTATAAACAGTTCCAAGACGTATTAGGTTATATTCAGAGACGAATTTTGCAAACTCTATATAAGATTCAGGAATCTTATATGGCAAGATTAAGTCTATTTTTTTAATTTTGCCGTCGAAGTCTGAACCTACATTATCAATAACCACGCCAGTAATGCAACTATTTCTAAAATCAACAGAAACTACCTGCCCAATATCTAATTCTTGGTCATAACAATATGTGTATGAGCTGTTTAAATCCCTGGTTACAACAACGCTGTATTTTAATATCTTCTGCTCCACAAAATTCCTCCCCCAAACGAATCTTTAGATGATAAATCCACTGAAACTTTAGTATTCTTTGCCACATCGACTTCGGCAACTACGTTTGTTCCATTGCTACCGGTTGCCTGGTCAATCGATACCTTAAATTTTCCGATTTTTTTGCCGAGACTTACTGCGTCATATTCTTCTCCTGATGCGTTTTTTCCTTTTTTTATCGCAATCGAATCAAAGCCAAACATCGTTTTCATTCGTCCTACAATGTTAAAATCTGTGCCACCAGAAAGTTTGGTCATTACACCTAAAAGCGACATCGCCTCGCCCATAGATATTTCCGAAGCATTTTTTTCAAAAAGTATATATGACATAACATCCTTATCAGACATATATGGATTTGAATAAAAATTAACTTTAGATTGTCCTTCGTTTTGTATGAATTTTACGCCAACTGTAATTTTATCTATTATCTTTTCCGCAGAAACATGTATGTTCGTGTCGGCATTATTTATAAGCACATATCCATCTTTCAATTTCAAAGCATTATCTGTTAATTCTAACTTTCCTGATTTTAGATTTGATATGAGTTCATATTTTGGATTTAACAAATCTCCTGTAATATTTGCTACAGCATCCCATGAGCTATCTAATCCAAATCCGTTAATTTTTAGCTCCGGAATTGCTTGAAGCTTTATGTCTGTTGGAAACTTTATGCGTATATTATTTGTTGATTGCAGCTTTGGCTTTTTCTTCGCGATTAGATCGGTAGAGCGCATCGATAGTAACACTATCCCGGAGACATCAATAGCGGGTTTGTCAGTATACAAATCTCCTTTAACTTTCACTTCGCGCAGTAAATCTCCGACCAATGTGATATTTCCAAAAAGTCGTGCATTTAACCACTTTTGGTCAACAGCCTTTAATTTCTCAATTTTTAACTTAATGTTAGTATTCAATTTGTCGTTTACATACGATATCTTTCCTAAACCATTTATTATGCCACCAGTTTTGGAATCATCACGAGCGTATAGTTTCGTAATTTCCAGCATTTCATCATGTATTTTGCTCTGCAATGTTATATCTCGTATATAAGTCCCACTGAACAAATTGACATATATTCCATCTAATACGGATATATTCCCAGCTATTTTGGGAGCAATTAAATTCCCACATGCTTTTATCTGATACTTCACTTTTCCACGAAGCCTCTGCCCAGAAGCTATCTTATAGTCTTGAATATTTACAAAACCGTTAGCTAACCCATCTATTGACCAATTTTGAGGTTTTATAATAGCCTTTATTTGCTGTTTTGCTTTTAAAAATTCGGTCGATACTTCTATATCAATTTTATCATTCGAATATGTGGAAGCTATATCTATTTGAGGAAAGGATACCCCATTATATTCGAGATTGGTTACGGTTAAATTCAGCTGTTCTGCATCTTTATCATAACGCCCAGATCCATTTATAATACCTTGGACATCCGGGTTCCATTCCAACTTTGAAATATCAATATGGTCAATAAATAAATGTCCTAATGAAAAATTATTTCTAGATAGATCTATTCCACTAAATTCTATTCGCCCGTTTGCTAATTTTGCAGAAAAGTCCGAAACCTTTAACAAGCTATTTATGGTAATTGGGGTTAAAATCACATTTTTACCAATTTTTACGTCCTGCACTTTTGTTACTAACTTATCCAGGTCGTAGCTTATTATTCCAGAAACATCCAGTTTCGGCGTCTTAAATTTTCCCAATACGTATTCATTCTCTGTCCAAATTTGCACATTAGCGATATGCGTATTGGCATATTTTAATGTTCCAGTCAAAAATTTATCGCCAACTGTTCCATCCAGTGTCACTCCCAGTGAGGTAAGATGAAGTTGGTTGCTTTCTTTATTGAAGGATAGCACTAAGTCATAATCCCGCAATCTGGCCTGTCCGTTTAAAAATTTTTCATTAAATTTCCATTTTGCAGAAATTTCGCCTATTGGTGAAGTCAAATTCAAGACAGAACTATTGGATTTTCGATCGTATTTTAATGTGATTGACTTAATCTTTTCTCCCGCAACCTCGAGCTCATTTATTCTAAAGTTTTTTACCAATCGTTGTGTAATTACAGGAATTAAAACCTTAAAATCTGAGGGGCAAAGCTTTGTTTCTGCTAATGGAGTTATTCGAAATTTATCAATATCTAAATGTTTCACGTGAAACATTCGCTTACTAAGCGAAAGTTTTGCATGATTTACATCAATTTGCACATCGTTTAAATTTATTGACAAATCGTACAATGCGAAATTGAAGGGAAACAATCCTGATATTTCTTTGAACTGTATTTTTATTCCAGGAGAGTTAAACAAACTAAGGAGCTTGTGCTGAACAAAGTTCAACTGCAAGCTCCCAAATATAGAAACAAATGTTGCAACGAGAATCAGTAATTTCTTAATTGCGTATTTCGCTACCACATAGCTTCTCCAACTCATCTATTTCGTTTTCTATTGAATGCATCGCGCTATTCCAAAACTCACGTGAATTAGCGTCAATACCAAACATTTGTGCTATTTCTGCATAGGTTTTTGTTCCGCCTGACGATAATGCTTCTTCATATTTTTTCACAAAATCTTTTCCGACTTTTTTATATTCAGCATAAAGCCCTTCAACAAAAAGTGCACCGAAAGAATATGAATAAACATAAAATGGACTGCTCGTAAAATGAGTGATATATCCCCAATAGTTGTCTATGCAATGATCGATTTCAACTCCATCTCCCAATGATTCTTCAAGGACTTTTCTCCACTCAGTATTTAACTCATCAACGTTTAGCTCTTTCTTTTTGCGTATATCATGAATCTTTCTCTCAAATTTCAGAAATGCTGTCTGCCGAAACACTGTTGCCATAACATCATCAAGTCGCGCACATATTAATTCAATTTTTTTCTTCGGATCTGATTCATGTTTCAACAAATATTCATTCGCCAGTTTTTCACCAAACGTCGAAGCTGTCTCGGATATATTCAAAGCTGGATTGCTAACCAAATACCTATTTTTCAGTGATAAAGTCATATGAATTGCGTGTCCAAATTCATGAGCAATGGTCATTATATCGCGCACACTTCCATAAAAATTCAACAATACATATGGCTTTTCGTATGGCATCGGCCACGCAAATGCACCAGAAACTTTGCCTTCTTTGGGAAAAGCATCAACATGAGAGCTGGTAGTCAACTCTTTTATGATTTCATAAAAACGTTCAGAAAAATTTTTATACACTTCAAAAACTATTTGCAAAGCTTCATCATATGTATATTTTTTTTCTTGTCCTGAAGTTAATTTTACTTTTGAACAACGATCCCAATATTGCAAATTCTTCTTTCCAAGAATTTTTGCTTTCAATCTATAATATCTGTGACAAATTTTTGCATAGTGCTCAGTTACTGCGTCTAGCATATTGTCAACAGCTTCTTGCGAGATATCATCAGCAAAGTATCGAGGTTCCTCAGGGGTCTTATACTTTCTTATATCACCAAACACCTTGTGCTCTAAAGCAATATTGTTGAATACGCTAACCAAAGCAAACTCTTGCCCCTTCAAGCCCGCCGATAGTGATTTGCTGGCATTTTTCCTAATTTCCTCTGTTTCCCCATTATTCGCTTTTTCAACGACATCTGTTAAGGTCAACTCTTTTTCATCAAAGGAAAACTTAATTCTGGCTAGCATGCCTTCATGAAATTTATACCACGAATTTCCGCAGGCTCCTATCTTTGCCAGGATTACTTCTTCTGGCGCAGATAGAATGTGATCCTTGTATTTGAATACGTTTCTTATATATGTTTTGTATTGGGCTAACTCACCGTCAGTCGCCAATTTTGATTCTATAGCTTTGTAATCCAGTTTTTGCATTGCAATTTCGAATTTACACAATATCTCATTGCATTTGCTATATAGCTCAGTCATCTTTTGACAGGCATTTGATAAATCGTTATCCTTTGCGTTCAGCTTAAAATTAAGTCCGAAATACGAGTACATCTCCGACACTGTTGCGCATATTTTTTCGTATTCGATGATCGCCTCTTTCAGATTGTCGATATTCAAAATATTTATAAATTTTTCGTCGAAATTTTTTACTCGTTGTAAAAGTTCCTCTGTATCCTTTTCAATCTGAGAATCAGAAACAGACTTATACTTATCGAGAATCCAAGCCGTTTTATATTTAGACACACTCTCTTCCTTACACTCTGGCAAACTCGACACCATTAGGCTCCCAACAAGAATAACACCTATAGAAATTTTCATTATATTATTCCTTGAGCTAAGTCTTTACAGCAAAGGCTCAACCCCAACGTATGTTCTGCCATCACGACCTGTTTTAAAGACTACATTTCCATCTATTAATGAGTAAACGGTATGATCGCGACCCAAGCCAACATTTTCGGCAACTTTATATTTAGTTCCGCGTTGACGCACAAGTATCGTTCCGGCAAGGACGTATTGCCCCCCATAACGTTTCACGCCTAAGCGTCTTCCTGCAGAATCTCGTCCGTTTCTGGAACTTCCACTACCTTTCTTTGTAGACATTTTTCTCTCCTATCACTTTCCTAAAGTTATATCCTTGATTTTTAATACCGTCATCATTTGACGATGCCCATTTTTGCGCCTGTAATTGTGACGACGTGTTTTTTTGAAAACGATAACCTTTTTATTTCTTACGTGCTTTAAAACTTCTGCACTAACAGCAACTCCAGATAATTCATCTTCTCTAGCTTTAATTTCTCCCTTATCAGATGATGCCAAAATGACATCAGACAGGGTTATAACTTTTGAAGGTTCCACTTCAATCTTTTCAACTTTCAAAACATCACCAGGCTTAACCAAATATTGCTTTCCGCCTGTTTTTACTACAGCAAACATATTCTTTTGCGCCAATCAACACTCAACATATATTCTCCTTTATATCACAACATTTCTTTTGCAATCAAGGAAATTCTTCAAATTTTTGAAATTATGGACTATAAATGAGGCGCAGGAATAATCCTAATATCCTTTTGCTATTGATTTATCTCTTCTTCAAACTTATCGAAAAATTCGTTTTTGCCTAAACCTGGCGCAATCGGATGTTTAAAATCCAGATGTATAGTTCCTGGAATTTTTTTAAAAGAATTTCGAGCCCAATGATCGCCCGAATTAACATGAGCAGGTATAACAGGAATTTGCAGTGTTTTGTATAACGCATAAATGCCACTTTTATATTCCACCAAGTCATGAGACGATGATCTTGTACCGTTAGGAAAAATCAGAATTGATCTGCCGTTTTTATACGCTTCAGTTCCCGAAGTCATAAGCGTTTTAATAGCCTTTATTGGAGATGAACGATCTATTGGTATACATCCTAATCTCTTAAAATATAGACCGGCTATGGGTTTATCAAGAAGCTCTTTTTTAATCACTATAGCAAGATTATCAAACAGTATTGAGAATATAAATGTTTCCCACGCAGACTGATGATTACAGCCAATTATAAACTGACCTGACGGAATATTTTCGAGTCCCGATATTTTATAATCAACTTTTGCAAAATATTTTAAGCAGAATAAGAGCCATCTTGTCACGGGGCGATAACTTAGTCTTAATGTCATATCCGCAGAACAAAAATATGTTACTGGATACAGTATGACTATATATAATATGAAAAATGTGTAAAAAATAATATTAAATAAAATAGACCTAATCATTACAGTTCTCCGAGAGATAATTATATAACGTATTCTTACTGATGCCCGAATATTTTGACAGAATACGGCTTAATTCTTTTTGGGAAATTTTTCCATTAAGCTCAGAAATAAGAGGAAGAAGTGCTTCAATTCTATTTACATCCGAGAATTTAGGCGGGGAAAGCAAGATGACAAACTCTCCTTTAGGGGATTGCTCCTTGAATTTTGAAATAACAAAATCAAAATCACCGCGAATTGAAGATTCATACAGCTTAGTGAGCTCCTTAACTACTACAACGCTCCTGCCTTTAAATATTGTTCGCATTTGTTCAAGCGTATTTATAATTCTGCTGGGAGCCTCGTAGAATATCAATGTTGAATTGATTTTTGACAATTCTGCAAATTTGCTAGCATCTGCAAATCCAACAAACATGAAACGATCACTTGGTAATCCTGAAAGAACCAGAGCAGAAATTACTGCTGATGCTCCAGGAATTATAGTAAAACTTATCTTATTTTCTATACAGGCATTAACTAATTTATAGCCAGGATCAGAAACTAGTGGTGTGCCTGCATCTGATATCAATGCAAACGTTTCATTTTGGGACAGAATGTTGTCGATGATTTTGGGAATAACTCGAACAGCATTATGGTCGTTATAAACCATCATGGGGGTTTTTATTCCAAAATTTTGAAGTAATTTAGAAGATACCCTAGTATCTTCGCAAAGGATCTTATCCACGATGTTTAACGTTTCAACAGCTCTGAAAGAGATGTCCTTCAAATTTCCGATTGGAGTGGAAACAATATGAAGAGAAAAAAACATAAAATTTTATACATCTTGCACGGATATGCTCCTAATTGTTATAATACCATAGGTAGTTAAGTTTGTGCTCATTGAATGAACATTACGATCGTGGGAGGCGGATATGTTGGATTAATTTCCGCAGTTTGTTTCTGCGAGTTTGGTTTTGAAGTTTGCCTTGTTGAACAAGATCCGAAAAGGCTAGAAAATCTAAAAATCGGAAAATCTACGGTATACGAACCGGGGCTGGATGTAATACTGAGTAAACATATTAAAAACAAACAGTTATCTTTTTCTGATGATTTGGCGGGCGTGGTTGCGAATTCTGATGCGGTTATGGTTGCTGTATCTACAACTTTCTCTCTTGATACTGATTTAGATTTGACCCTTCTAAACAGCACCATAAACGCCATTGCCTCTGCTATCGTGAAGGGTAAATATGTTGGAATTTTTATAAAAAGCAGTGTTCCGGTTGGGACTTGTTCGATTATAGCTGATAACATTAGATTTATAAGACCAGATTTAATCGTAGGGCAAGATTATGATGTCATTGCTAATCCAACTTTTTTACGGGAAGGAAGCGCAATAAAAGATTTTATGTCGCCTGATGTCGAGTTTATTGGATTAAATAACGAGTCATCAAAGGCAAAAGAAATGATTAAAATGCTGTATGAGACATTACTTAATTTGAAAATTCCATTTATTTATGCGAATTTTGAATCTGTTGAACTTTCTCGCTCTGTAATTGTAGCTCTGGCCGCGACAAAAATGGCTTTTATAAATGAAATTAACGAAATTTGTGAGCGAACCGTTGCGGATATAAATGTGATTACCAAAAGTTTGATGATTGAGCAAAAATTAGGCTCAAACTCGCTATTGATTTCTCCAGGAATAGGTGGGTCATCATTTCCAAGAAACATACGTGTTCTGTTGCAATTTGCAAATTCGCTTGGGGTAGATTTGAAAATTTTGGATGGAGCACTAAAAAGTAACACGCATCGGATCAGGAAAATTTCGGAAAAAATCATAAATATGATAATCGATGATGAACCATTAAGTTCTAAACAAGTAACAATATTCGGACTAACTTATAAGGCGCAAACGAATGATATCAGAGAATCAGCAAGTCTCATTGTTATCGAAAGACTCTTAAATGAGGGGATTTCAGTATATCTGCATGATCCTGCATATAAACCAGATTCAGAATATCTTGTACGTATTCCTAAGAATGTGATGGAAAATGAAAAATTTCATCTTACTAATACTCCATACGAAGCTGTAGTGCAAAGCAACATATTGGTGATAATGACGGCTTGGCCGGAATTTAATAGCTTAAATTACGAAAAAATAAGGGAACTGATGTGCCAACAAAATGGGAAACAACCTATCATTTTGGATTATAAAAATGTCATTGCATAATCAGGAAACAATTTTTTGATGTGCAAATTTCTTTGCGCGTGGCTGTCAAATAAAATATCTCCCATGTTAACGAAATGTTAACGATGTTTATGTAGACTGATTACGTGAAATTGAAAATTTTGCCACCACAGGGAGATAGCTTATAATGGATAAAATAAAGTTGATTATACTAGGAACATTCTTAGCGTACGCACCAGTTGTGAATGCAGGAGAGGTCAGCGCAGTTGATGTTGATACTAGCGAAGTTGAAGTGACAGTTCCAGATGTTGCCACTGCTTCTGCTTCAGCCACTAATACAACCAGTGTTGCGCCTCAAAAACGAGGAGCTGAAGCGACAAAAAAAAGATCATGGTGGGACGCGATTTTAAACTTATTCAAAATCAAAGAAGAAAAACGTACAGCTGAACAAGCATTCGACAACATGGTTGAAAATCAGAATGTTGTGATCGATTTCAGCAATGTTACGGATTTTGCGCAAAATGGTGATGCGAAAATGGCCGAATATTATCAAAAGTTGATCGCAACAAAATCATTTGGGACAAAATCTCCAAACTTATATGTAAACCTTTCAAATACTGGAGTTACCCTCGAGTTTGTGTCAAAGTGGGCTACGCAGTTCAAAAAGGACAATAAAAGTGTTATCTGGAACTTATCCGATAACAAAAACCTCGATGATAATGTTATAGATGCTCTAGATTTTTCTTCGGTGTATAGCTTGAACTTGTCTGGGACATCTGTTTCTGATACAGGTATTGCCAAAATTTCTGCAATATTAGAAACCAGCGGAATAGGGAAATTGGTGTGTATTCACCTATCAGGAACAAAAGTAACAGATACCGGCATTAACTCCTTAAAATCCTCTATTCAAAAAGCTGTTGAGCTTTGGAAAACTCAAAATCCAGGCAAGGAATATAAATTGCAAGGAGACGCTGGTAGCGGGGTTGTGTTTGAAAAAATTCCAGAATTTCCTAAAAATAAAAAAATAGAAAGTAAATCATCTCAACCGACCACAGGAAAAGTGACAGGAAATACAGCACCTGCTATTCCAGCTATTCCGGAAATACCAGAAGTAGCTCCTCAAACATTGGCTGCAACTCCTGTCAACGAAGATGACAATCCTGCGACAGAGATTATCCCAGAAACTAAAGCTTCAGCCCCAGATATTGCAGCTCCAGATATTGAGACTCCAGCACCTGCAAGCGATATAGATAGCATGGCTGTAATGAATGAAGGTTCGACAGCAATGGCCAATGATGTCACTGTGGAGGATGCAGCAAATGCAGCATTAAGTGAGGCCGATGCAGCAATAGAATCTAAGACAACTATCGCCGAATCAAGCCCAGAAAATCCGGGCGTAGAGTAACTTTTCTCTGTACAATAGAGCATAACAATAAGTAGCGAAGAATTACCTTGGAACACATGGATAATTCTTCGCTTATTTTTACATCACTGCCAGAATATATGGGAACCATTCTCCAAGCTCAAACGAATGTGAAACAAAATTGAGTTTCGAGATACCTGGAAATATACTTCAACGTGGCGAGCAATGCAATTCAGAATGTGGGCGATATGGATTATGTTTGCTCAGAAATTTCATAAATTTTCTGCGTACTCCTGCCTCAGCTCAAACAGATGTGAGGCAAAAAGAGTCTCCTGAACTATATTTAGGAAAGCTCTTGACTAGCATCCCTGAAAAAGGTACGAATGAAGTATAGGCGTTTGAGCGATTACAAGGTAAAAAAAATTATGGAGTGCTTTTGTGAAGATATTGTTGCTAAAATTTTGTCTATAAATAGAAATACAATTAATGCGTATTAACTAATTCTTTCAAAGAACATAGCAAAGAATTTGGTGTTTTTGAACACAGCGTGTTGAAACACAATGTGTTTTGAGCTAGATGAAAGCTACTTCGGGGCACGCAGAATTCGTGGGAGAACAGAGTTTCTACTCCCCAATTCCTAGTTTTGCTTAAACAAAATAGGGATGAGTTCATTACTGTTGCAAAAAATTGTTCAAACACAGAATGTGGGGGATTTGAAATTGATGATACTTACTTCGGTGTTCATGGATTCGTGGAAAAAGGGGGTGGAGCGCCGCTGGCAAAACCCCTGTTTTTGGCTTACTAAAACTGGAGTAAAAACGTTCGTGCCGAATTGTTCAAAAGAGGCCTTAAGGCCTGTAATTCAAGACAAGATACTGGAAGGTTCGACAATTCATACTTCCTTAATGGATCCCGTATGATTGATTTGGAACAGGCACGATACCTCAGTTAGAATGAATTTGCATATGGTAAAAGACACAATGTAAATGCCATCGAATGCCTTTGTAGTTTTGCGAAAAGAAGGCTTGCAAAATTCAATGGATTGACAAGCAAGTCTTTTGCCCTGCATTTAAAAAAATGCGAGGTTAGATCTAATCATAGAGGCGAAAATTTGCCAGCAATTTTGTGGGTAATGCTGAAGTATCACAAGTCAAGAGCCTATTCTGATTCAACGAAAATGTTGTTTTGTTTAAAGATGCGAAGTTGATCAAAAAAAAGAATTCTTTGTCTCTCATCAGTAAAAGATGAATATTAATATATCTTGTATAAGGTGTAATTTTCGCCACTGCTCTACTTAGCTAGAAATATATAGAAGAACAAGGATATGTCGAGAAAACAAATACAGGTACTGAAATTTTTTTGCATCTCTTCCCCCAAGAATAAGCTTTATTTGGTGAATCTATTTATCAATTTAAAAGTTGTTTTAGTAAACGATGCGCTTCTGAAGTGCCAGATTTTAAATCGTCCATAATTTCAAGCAAATTTTTGTCTTTCCACGACACGACAAGATTCAATATAAATGCGCTTGGACTATGTTTTTCCAGTATAGCTAATTGCCTGGCGAGTTCCGCAATTGAATTGTAAATATCTTCTCGATTACCGTTATCCGAAATGCTGGGTGGTGGCGCTTTTGCACCTTCGGTAAATTTTTGTGTCTCACTTTCCAAAAATTTTTCTATTTTGTTCAGATTTTCCATTAAACCTGAAAATGCATTGATATTTTGTCCGGTTTTCGTGGATAGGATTGTATCCAGCGATGTTTTTTCTGCGCTTATAGCCTTTACGTCGTTCAGAAACTTCTGAAAATCCGATTGTGAAAATGTCTTTACTATAGTAATTATATCCTCCAGTGTTTTGTGCCCATCTTGTTTTGCGCTTTCCAAAATTTTAGCAGAAGTGGCAACGGAACGAGTTGTAATATTTTTGAGTTCCAAGGCGTATTCATACTGATATAAATCGAATGCGTTGCCACTATCAATTGAAACAATAGGGATAAATTTCGATTTTTTTTCAACAATATCAAATATCCATTCATAAATGCGTAATTTTTGTTCGATATCTGATGAATTGTCATCTTTCCGCGGGTACCCAGTTTCCCAAAATGTGCTAGAAAATTCCGTTAAAATTTGTAACCCGCGAATTATACCGGCAAATCCATCGAGCGCTACGAGCGCTTCAATTAACCATCCAAGAATTTGAAAATCCTTTGATTTGTTTTTTAAAGCATCCACGCAAAGTTGCTCGGTTAATGCCCAATCTGCCTTTTTTAATTCTCGTTGCCACACTCCAAAAGAAACAGAACTATCCTCCTCAAATCTTGCATTTTTAATCTCATCATAAACCTTCGAGATTGATATGTTGTAACCTACTTCATCCGGAGATTCAGGGATTTTTGCTAAAAGTTCAGAATTTTTGTATACCTTTCTATTCATAAAATTCTCCTTCATAGATTATTCTGGGAACCGTCGTTAAACTTACATGAGATCTTTTAATTTCAACTATCGCTTTCCCTCCATCCTGTATGATGTTGATTTCTCCTTGTATTTTTGAAAAGTATCCAACGGCTACTGCTCCGCTACCACAAGCTAAAGTCCAGCCGACGCCCTTTTCAAATGTTTTAACTCTCAAGATGTTGGATGATTGCTGTTTCACAAAGTGTATATTACAATCAGGATTTTGGCGAGAAAACTCGTTCACCTTATCTATTTCAGACATATCTAATATCAGGTGTTTATTCCCAGTGATTAAAATATTTTCTTCTTGCACTGGAAAAGGAAATTCCAGGCTAACCTCATTTCCTAAAATTTTCGCTGTATAAATATTTTTCGGGGGCGCGATGTGGTATGCTCGCGATTTTACCACATCGCGCCCCCGGAACCTGTCAAGGTAAGCTCGCGCCGGTTCTTTTAAAGAACCGACCTTGACAGGAACATTTTCATCACCTTGGCGCACTTCGAGATCTATATAAATATCTCCATATTTATTTTTTATAAACAAAGCAGCAGCAGAGGAACCATTTCCGCACATATTCGCATGTGTTCCATCCTGATTATAAAAATCCAAACAATACCGTTCATTCTTCTGAGTTACAAAAATTATTTGATCACATCCAATACCGTATTTTCTGTCGGCTATTAATTTTTTCTGAGATGAAGAAAATTTATCTCCATCCGATTCAATGATAACAAAGTCATTGCCATTGGTTTGCGCTTTATAGAACTTCATTTTATTCACATAAATATACAAAGAGAAAGGTACTGAGAGGCTATTTCTCCGACATCAATTTTCCTATCTTCGTTAAATATTTCTATGTCAAATTCTCTCAATTCTTCATAAGAATTTCTTGCTATGTCTTCAGTTACAAGCACAACATCAAATTGTTCATTTATCTCCATGCACTCTGCTTTACCTTCAACGATAAACTTGATAACTTTGGACTTTATAGAAGCCACAAGCATATATGCTCCCAAAATATCACTTTTCTCAGTTATCAAATAATCCAAATCCAGATTATCAATTTTATAAACCTCAAAACGATTTGCTAAAGCTAACAGCTCTTCAGAACTTGCTTTCGTTTCAAATTTTTTATCTAGCAGGTTTCCCTTTAGTTCAATTATTCTTGAAAATTCTGACCATTTATGCGTCATTTTCGCTCTCAAACTTTGATGTGTATCCACTTATCGGACTTGTATCTATGGTACAACACAGTTGCTGAAGTAACAATAGATACAAAGAGCAACATCCAAGTTCGCTCAACATGAAGCAGATTACATTGATATAAGAAATAATTTGGTATTGCGACGATACCCCAAAGGCACGATGCGATTGTTATCATCATGTAGTTAATGTCGCCTCCTGCTTCAACTATCCCAGCAATTATCCAGACAAATCCGTCAATTAAAAAATACAACAAAACGAACCACAAAATATCAGAGGCTCGCTGAAATATTTCTGGCGAAATATCAAATCGTATAAAATTATTTATAACTAATTCCGGATAAAATTTGAATACCACCACAATAAGCATTACGAATATCAAGTGTATATACAATGATTTTTCTAACACTTTCCCAACTTTTTCGCGTTTATGAGCTCCTAGAAGATTTGATGTAATAGCCATAGCACCTTTTTCTAACCCACAGACTATAAATGCCATGAACAAATTCACCGAAACAGCTATGGATTGTAACATAGCTTCCTCTTTTCCTACTTTAGCTAAAAGATAATAAAGTACCGCCCAAGAAGAAGTTTCAAACATATGCGAAATCCCGCCAGCCAATCCTAGTTTTAAATACTTCTTCAACTTATCTATTTGTAATCTAAAATTAAAAGTTTTATATTTATTTCGTATTTGTGGATGCAAAAAGCATGCAAACAAGATAATTGTACTAACCGATATTGCCATAACTGTTCCGATTGCTGCACCAACACTCCCCTTATAAGAATCTATTCCAAAGTATCCAAAAACCAAAACGATATCAACTAATATGTTGACAATATTTGCCAAAATAACCGCTATTGTAATCAAATATCCTTTACCAATTGCAGCAAAAAAGGCGGAAAGAGAACTGTAGACACCATATATTGGCGCAACGCACATCAGAACCTTAAAGTATGGGATACCTTCGGTGTGTAGATTTTCAGGAATACACAATTTAGATGCAAACAACGAAAGCGGGACAGAAACAAAAAATAGAGATAATGAAAACCAAATCATTTGCCATACCGGAATTCCAGCTTGTTCATATTTGCCTGCGCCATTGTAATTTCCTACAAATGAACCAGCTATTATGGTTGTTGACATTATAGCCAACTGCAGGGCAGCGCACCAAGATGACGCTGACGAGGCGGAAATCATGGCCTCAACTGAATATCTTGCCAAAACCAACTGGTCTAAGATAAGCATCAAATGGGAAGATAGCGCCGAAATCATCAGTGGCAAAGCAACTTTAAATACGCGCCATAGCGTTATATTTTCGCTCATATTAAGACGCATAGAATCGACGCCCCATTACCCCTTCAATAATCCTATCCGATATTCGCAGGCACAGGAGCTGTTTCGGTATCTCGTTTTATGTTCAAGTACATCAACAGAGGAGATGCAACGAATATTGAAGAAAAAGTTCCTACCATAATACCCACCATAATAGGAAGGGCTAATGCCGCGATAATCTTCCCTCCAAATAGGTATAGCGCTAGAACTGCTAATATCGTTGTTGTCGCTGTCAACGTTGTGCGAGATAATGTCTCATTTAAGCTTAAGTTAATAAGCTCTTTAAGCCCCAGTTTTTTGTGCCGTTTCAAATTTTCTCTTATCCTATCGAAAATGACAACTGTGTCATTTATAGAATAGCTTGCCGTAAGAAGAACTGCTGTAATCGATGTTTCGCTAAACTCCAGAGGGAATATTGAAAATAATCCAAAAATTATAGCGCAATCATGAAACAATGCAGCTACGGCACAAACTCCGAATTGCCACTCAAATCGAACAGCTATGTATAGCAACATCGCTATAAGAGCAAAAGTAACAGCTTTTATAGCATTCGAAACTAGTTCACTTCCTACTTTTGGCCCCACTGTTTCAACTTTCTTATAAACCACTCCGCTTCCAAGTGTATCTTTGACTTTTTGGATAGCTAGGGCTTGCCCCTTGCCCTCTTCGGATTTTTCCAACTTTATCATGAGATCTTTCTCTGAGCCGAATTGCTGAATAGCCACTTCGCCAAGTCCCACTCTTCCTAATTTTTCTCTAAGCGATTGAACATCTGGCACTTCTGGCATTGTGACTTCGAATATATACCCGCCTTTGAAATCTATACCATAGTTCATACCTTTTAAGAATATAAACGCCAAACTCGTTACTATTGCGAGCATTCCCAATGTGAAAAAATACTTACTCTTTCCTACGAAATCAATCTTGGTTCCATATGGTATTAGATGCAAACGAAACATAAATTTTCCTTTCCCTTATATAATAATCTCTTTGTTTCTCTGTCTTCTCATGTAATAGGCAATCACTGACTTCGTGAGTGAAAATGTTGTAAATAGAGATATGATTGTTCCAAGAGCTAACGTTACAGCAAATCCACGAATTGGACCCGACCCAAACTCATACAGCACAATTGAGCCGATTAGTGTTGTAAAGTTTGAATCAATTATTGTCATCATTGCTAACTTGTATCCTTGAGATATCGCCATTGCTGCCTTTATTCCAATTCTAACCTCTTCACGTATGCGCTCATATATTAGAACATTCGCATCAACTGCGGTTCCAATCGTTAGAGCTATACCAGCAATTCCAGGCAAGGTCAACGTCGCTCCCAGTAATGTTAGGCATGCAAACAACAACGTTATATTCATGAATATAGCTACCACAGAGAAAAGTCCGAAAATACCGTATGACGCAATCATAAATATTGCGACGAAGAAGAAAGCGCACATAGTCGCATTCTTTCCGGCATTTATGGAATCCGTTCCGAGGCTAGGGCCGACGTTCCTTTCCTCGACCACGTTAAGTGGAGCAGGCAACGAGCCAGCACGCAATAATAAGGCCAACTCTGTGGCTTCCTCCATTGTAAAGTTCCCGGTAATTTGGGCATTGCCATCATTCAGTACAGCCTGGAATACCGGAGCGCTCAGCACCTTTCCATCCAAAACCATTGCAAATTGTTTATGAAGATATTTTGCTGATAACTCAGCAATTTTTCGAGTTCCATCAATTGCATCGAATTTTATTGATACAGCCGGTAGCCCAGTTCGAGAATCCATCGAAACTTGTGCATCTACAAGAGATTTACCTGTAAGCGATATTTGTTTTTTTATTGGGACATAATACACCACACCGTTTCCTTTATCTTCTGGCAGATAAATCACGCCAGGCTTTTTCGGAAGATTCACTTTCTGATTTGCTTTTGCTGGAATTGTTTCCATTGCTTCATCAACTCCATGGAAAGTTAATACAGCAGTTTTTCCAAGCAATCTTTTCACTTCTGCTGGATCTTCAACTCCAGGAAGTTGAAGCACTATTCTGTCTGTCCCTTGTCTTAAAATTGTCGGTTCTTTTGTGCCAGTTTCATCAATCCTGTGACGTATGACCTCTATTGATTCCCCAACAATTCTCTTCGAGAACTCATCCATAAATTTCTGCGTAATTACCGCAGTTATCTCAGGACCCGCTATCGTTATATCGAGCTCATTTTCAATTTTGTTCAATATCTTTTTAACGTCTTTCGCATCGTTTTCATCCTTTAATGAGATACATATCACAGAACCTTCACTTCGTGTCTGCACATTCAGTTTCGAATATTTGATATTTCGCTTTCTCAGTTGTTTCCTTGCTTCATCCAATATACTTTCTTGACGCTCTCGCTTTACGGATTCCAAATCAACTTCCAATTGAATATGTGAACCTCCGCGAAGCTCAAGCCCTAAATTCACAGTATGTTGCAAAAATTTCGGCAACTTATCGTAAGTCGCCTGTTCAATAACAGAAGGAAATGCAAACAATAATCCCAAAAGACAAATTGTTAGAGTAGTTATAACCCTGACTTTCGATACAACTAACATAGCATCTATCCTTTCTACTTCTTAGGAGATGCCTTTTTTAATGCCGTCCTCTTAGCAGGAGTTTTTTTGTCACTCTTTGAAAGATCTGTTACAGGACCATCCTCCACTTTTTTGCCGGTTGCATTTATGCCAGGCTCTTCCTGTGTGGAATTAGTCATCTTGTCCGAGTTCTCCATAACATTTGAAATTGCAGATTTTACAAACTTGCAATGTACCCCATTTGCTATTTCCAGTATAACTTCATGCTCACTCACAAGCTTCGAAACAGTTGCAATAATGCCACTATTTGTGACAACTTTATCCCCTTTTTTAATAGACGCTATAAGTTCTTGATGCTGTTTCTGTCTCTTCTGCTGGGGACGTATTAACAAAAAATACAAAATTACAATAAATGCGAGCATTGGCAAAAAAGCCATTATTCCTCCAGATTGAGCATTACCCGCATCAGCAAAGGCATTTGAAATAAAAAACACTTTTGATTTCCAATCAAAAACAATACTGCTCTCAGTTTATCACTCATTGTGAAGTTGCAAAAGAATTTTTTAAGAAAAGATGGGATGAGGCGTGCAAACACAAGATTTTCGCAATATTGTGGCAATTCACGTATTCCCATCGAAGCGAGTTACATTAAAGTGCGTCTTTACCAATCCCAGTATCTATGCACTCAAAAATCCATCCGTCACGCCATATCATAAATCTCGATGTGCATGATCTCAATCATAGAACCATTAGGTGAATCTTGCCATTGAGCATACGTCTATCCCAAACATAGCCTTGATAAGCTAAGGTTTAGCAATACCAAGGGCTCTTGACTAGCATCGTTTCAGAATTGCCAACAATCTTCGCCTCTATGATTAGATCTGAACTCGCATTATTTCAAATACAAGACAAAAGATTTGCTCGTCAATCCGTTGAATTTTGCTCATCGTATTCCAGCAAAGCTACAAAGACATTCGATGGTATTTACATTGTATCTTTTTTTGTATACAAATTAGTTCTGACTATGGTATCGCACCTGTTCAAAATCTACGAGATCTATCCGTCAGTATGAATTGTCGAACCTTCCAGGATCTTTCCTTAAATTACAGGCATAAGAGCCTCTTTTGAACAAGTCGGCATGACCGTTTTTACCCTCGTTTTAGCAAGTCAAAAACAGGGGTTTTGCCAGCGACTCCTCGCCACCTTTTTCAACGAATTCTGCGTACCCCGAAGTAGCTTTCATCTAGCTCAAATTTTCCATATTTTTTGCTGGAATAATTTTGCACAACTGCAATGAGCTAACTCCTATTTCTTTTTAAAAAGATCAAAAGGGATAGTACCAGCAGTGCGTCTTATTTTTTTACGAGTTTTGCGCACACCGAAATAGCTCTCATCAATTTTCAAATCCCTCACATTCTTTGTTTGAACAATTTTGTGCAACTGTAATGAGCTCATTTCTACTTGGTTTAAGCAAACTAGGAATTGGGGGAGTAGACACTCTCTGCTTCCGCTAATTCTGCATATCCCCGAAGTAGTTCTCATCTAGCTTAAAATACTTTGTCTTCCAGAACGCCAAATTCTTTGCTATGTTCCTTTATAGAATTTTCCAAAATTTTTACGCGAAATTCGTTAAAATACGCATTAATTGTGTTGCTATTTATGGATAAAAATCCAGCAATACTATTGTCACAAAATCATCTCATATATTATGCCCCCCCCAAAGCTTGTACTTTCTCCTTATCCGCCCCAGGAGTGCTAGTCAAGAACCTCCCAATTTTCAAAAAGAAATCTTTACCTGATGTTTTGTTGTTCATTTTCCCGTATGTAAGATTATGTTAAAATGGGGCGACAATACTTGGTATTTACCGTAATGGAATAATGGAACGAGTTGTATCTCCTAATTTGATTAGCGAAGATGTTTTTGCAGATAGAACGCTTAGACCTAAGACATTAGAATATTTCACAGGGCAGAAAGATATATGCAAAAATCTGGATGTTTTTATAAGCGCAGCAAAAACGCGGGGAGAGCCTCTTGATCATGTGTTGCTTTCTGGGCCACCAGGTCTTGGAAAAACTACTATGGCGCAGGTTATAGCAAATGAGATGAATACCTCTATTAGGATAACATCAGGACCTATTTTGACGAAACCTGGCGATTTGGCTGCAATTTTAACCAATATGAATGAGCGTGATGTGCTCTTTATCGACGAAATTCATAGAATGTCCCCAGCTGTTGAAGAAATGCTGTATCCGGCAATGGAAGATTTTAAGATTGACATCCTTATTGGGGAGGGACAATCTGCTAAATCTCTTAGACTAGATATTCCGCCGTTTACGGTAGTGGCTGCGACAACGCGTCTTGGTTTACTTTCTCAGCCACTGCGCGAACGTTTTGGTATTCCTCTTAGATTTGATTTCTATACGATAGAGGAATTGAGTGCGATTATTATAAGAAACTCAAATTTATTAAAATTTACTATCGATGAAGATGCTTCATTCGAAATTTCAAAAAGATCGCGAGGAACCCCAAGAGTAGCATTTAGGTTATTGCGCAGAGTGCGTGATTTTGCAAGTGTTTCTGGTTCTGACAGAATAACATTGCATATAGCTCAGAAGTCACTAGATCAGTTAAACGTAGATCCAATAGGACTTGATGCTGATGACAAAAAATATTTGGAGATAATTCGTGATTTGTTTGGAGGTGGGCCTGTGGGACTCGATACGATCTCAGCTGCACTTTGCGAATCGGCAAATACTATTGAAGAGGTTGTCGAACCATACTTAATACAGCAAGGGCTGATCCAAAAAACACCAAGGGGACGTGTTATTACACAGCGTGGATGCGAGCATATCTGAATATAGGGGGCGCGATGTGGTATGTTTTTATTTTACCACATCGCGCCCCGAGGCCTGTCAAGGTACGCATACGCTCAGCAACCTTTGGTCAACGACCGCTGGTTGCTGACCTTGACAGGCGGTTTTCAAAAATTGCAAATGTTTCACGTGAAACATTTTATAACTATAGGTAGTAATAATAACCGCATTTTCTACCTATATGTGATTGTCTTTGTGATTTTTGAATGCTAATGCATTGCTAATGCTACGAATTGACAGAAAACATAGCAACAATTAGAATTGGGATATATAACTTATATGGTTTAATATGTTGAAAAAACGCAAGGAATTTCGTAAAAAAAAATCCTCCAAAAATAGAGGGATTTTGGGAATATTTTTTAGATATTGTTTATATTTTGCTTTTTGTGGATTTATATCCATTGTGATGATTTTGCTTTATTTTTCGCAGGATCTACCAGATTTAAAGCATCTTCAAACTAGCGTCAGGAATCCGGAAGTTACGATTCAAACATACGATGGGAAAATCATTGGGACATATGGCGATTTGTATGAGGATGTTGTGAGGATTGGTGAATTACCGAAGCATGTGCCTGTTGCATTTGTAGCTATTGAAGACAGACGATTTTTTCAGCATTTTGGTATAGATTTTATTGGTTTTTTTCGAGCTTTTTACCAGAACTACATAGCTCGTAGGGTAGTGCAGGGCGGCTCTACCATAACTCAGCAACTTGCTAAAAATATACTAGTGACCGAAGGACTTGTTACCCATTATGATCGCTCAATAAAAAGAAAGATAAAAGAGCTCCTTTTGGCGTGGTGGCTCGAGTATAAATTTACAAAATCAGAAATTTTAATGATGTATCTAAATCGAATATATTTCGGAGCGGGAACTTATGGAATTGATGCTGCTTCAAAAAAATATTTTGGGAAACCTGCGACAAAGTTATCTGTGTTTGAAACAGCAATACTTGCCGGTCTTTTGAAAGCGCCAACGAAATATAATCCTTCTAATCATCCGAATTATGCTTACGGCAGAGCAAAGGTTGTCTTGAAGGCTATGGAGGAACAGGGGTATATAAAAAGCGCAGCTGATATTGAACAAAAAGAAGCAAAAACAGCTTTTAAAGAAGCAGACAAAAAAAATCAAAATTATATGTATTACTGTGATTATGTTTATGAGCAAGCAAAAACAATTTTAGGCGAAATTGCGGATGACGTAGTGATTGTAACTACTTTTGATGAAGAGAAGCAGATAGCAGCAGAAGAGGCAGTAAACTTTTATCTGAAAACAGAAGGGAATAATTATAAATTTAAACAGGCGTCGTTTATTTGTATGGGGCGCGACGGAGCAATTCAAGCAATGATTGGCGGAAATGGCTATACTGCTACGCAGTTTAATAGGGCGACCCAAGCGAGCAGATTGGCTGGTTCTGCATTCAAAATTTTTGTATACGGAGCAGCAATAGAACATGGATATCAACTAAGCGATATGATTTCGGATGCTCCGGTAAAGATAGCTGGCTGGCGTCCCAAAAATTATAAATGGAGGACTAGAGGACAAATTTCTATATTTGATGGATTTAGACATTCTGTAAATGCAGTAAGTATCAGATTGGCACAATCTATTGGTTTACAAAGAGTGGCTAACTTTGCACAGAAGCTTGGAATAACTGGTGTTTCGACGCACGATATGAGTGTCGCTATTGGAACGACGCCAGTTACTTTGAAAGATATTACTTCAGCTTATACATCATTTATGGATGGGAATCCTGTTTGGGCTTATTGCATTACAGAAATACGGAACAAATCTGGAGATATTTTATATCAAAGAAATAAGCAAAAAGCACAACCTATTTTAGATAGTGAGACACTGGAAGCATGCAGAGAGTTGTTGCGAGGAGTTGTCGCACAGGGCACAGGTCGTGCTGCAAATTGCAATCCAAACATTTTTGCGAAAACTGGTTCGAATGGAGATTCGGATGCTTGGTTTATCGGTTTTTATGATCCTCCAACTAATCCAGAACAAGGATTTTCCTTTGGCGTTTGGATTGGTAATGACAACGCTTCAGACAAGATGACCTCGAATTCTACAGGAGGTCGTATTCCTGCGCGGATGGTTCGCAGAATGCTGGAGAGCTTTCTAAATAAGAATAAAAGAATTTCTGCTGACGATCCGGATATGAGCATGACGTCCAAAGGCTTAGGTGCTATTTTGGACATGGAAGATTGAGAATATTGGGGTAATTGTGAACAACATTCTTGTTATAGATGATGATGAACGACTACTATCTTTGATAGTAGAAATTTTGCAAAAAAATGGATTTGTAGCAAAAGGTGTCACAACTGCCAATGTTGCCCGGACGGCATTACATGATGAACATTTTGATGTGATTATCGTAGATTGGATGATGCCAAAGGAATCAGGAATAGACTTCATAAGAACTTTGAGAAAATCTGATTCTCCCTACAAAACAATACCGGCAATAATGTTAACTGCGCTTGATGATATAGATCACAAGCTACAAGGCTTTGAAAATGGATATGATGATTACGTAACTAAACCATTCGAAGAAAGGGAATTGATTGCACGAATAAATGCGATTACTAGAAGAACATCTCCAAGGAAAGTTGCCAAATTTTTAAAATTCGGTAACTGTGAATTTGATGTGGTCCATAAAGAATTAAAATTGAATGGTCAATTTGTTACTTTATCTACTACAGATCTAGGATTGCTATCTGCATTAGCTCAACGTCCGAATGAGCCATTTAGCAGAATTGAATTGGCAAAAAAATTATCGTTCCAAGTCTCGGAAAGAACTATTGATGTTCAGATTACGAGACTTCGTAAAAAAATCGGTGATAATCCTAAAAATCCAGCAATAATCAAAACAATTCGATATATTGGCTATACACTTTGCTGCACCGTAATTGAAAATGAACATATAGCGTCCTAAAAATCAAAAAATACCCCCTAATCCCAAGATAACTCTGGTACAGCGAAGATAGGTTGATGTTTTTCGCATCGCAAACGATTTGCTAGTATTAACAGTTTTACATCAGAAATCGGTTTTTCGTTGATTGCATAATTATCCATAGGCGCGAATGTTTTTTTGCTGTTTTTGCAGATTGTGTATCCATTAGACTTAAGAAAACCGAGGACCTCTCTAAAGTCGGTAATTACTTCGTTTGTATACACTGCATTTAGCATTTGCTTGCTAGCTGCAAAATTTTTTGCTCGAGCCATCGTGCGATCTTTTTTAGGAATAGACCACCGTCTAGTGCGTATCCCTGCACGACTTAGAAATTTATTCACTGCAGTTGGCGTTCGTCCAATTTCATTAGCTATAGTTTTGACTAGTTTACCTGCCAAAAAACCGGACTTGATGATATCGACCTCTTCGGGTGTCCATTTTACTTTCATTTTTCCCCTCAAAATTGATTTGTAAAAAGTTTGTTTATAATTTCATCTTTGCAAAAGAGACGATACTTCGCAAAATAAAAAAAGTCCCATAAAATTTTATATATTTTTAACTTTTATACGGTATCATTTTCGCCTATCTTTGATTTCGCTGAAAAATAAGTATCAATTGCCAGTGAATTGCCGGCTATGCGAATAAAAACGTACAATCGGCACATTTTACACAAAAGTCCCATTCTGCGTCTCATGCTTATGGGACTTTTTATTTTTTGACATTTTTACGAGGGTAAGCGTACCCTGAGATTGCGGGGAGGAAATCCCGAAAAATCAAAACATCCGGAAGATTTATACACAAACACTCATAAAGTAGCGTTTTACCCGGATATATAATCAATATTTTTTTATTGGAGGAAAATTATGAAAAGGAAAACTATATGTATTGCTACGCTGCTTGTTCCGAGTGTAGTATGCACAACTGCATCAGACTGCTGTGCCGGAGAGCTGTTGCGAGAAATACAAACAGAGCAATGCAAATTGCCGTACGTAACACAAAATCAAGTTATGCAAAATGTGTTTAAAAATTACAACAACCTGAACGTTGAAGTAAAAAATACACTTGACATTTTATGGCGCAACGACGCCGGCAACTTGTTGCTACGAAGACTACACAACGTCATAAAAGATGACAATCAGCGAATAACCATACTCTGGGATACATGCGATGAAGCGGGAAAAACAAACCTCTTTGATCCAAATAATTTATTTATATACTTAAGTGTAAATAAATTCTGTCAATATGTTGGATATTGTGATAACAAATTGGTTGAATTTCCAGAAACTTTTGATGCTGTATTGTTTCATGAACTTTGTCACGGGCTACATAAATTGGACGGAACTTATAGAGCAGGGACAACCGATGGAATAAAACAAATTTACGATATGCATGCGATGGATTGTGTGGATAGAGATATCTTAGATGCATGGGAAAATGACGAGGAACTGTATACCATAACTGGTTGGTACATGGATGCTAATAAAAAAGCAATATTCGATTGTCTAAATACCAATTCATACATGATATTGAAAGCGCTAGCAGATGGAATATTGCCAGACAATGTCGTGCAAAGAGTGTATCATTGCGATTATGCCAGTTTGGAAGTCTATCAATACGCAAGCGATATGGGCTTTCGGCGAACACTCATAAGAGTCAAAAAATACATTGACGCACGAGCAAAAATATAAGAATCTGAAAGTGGAAGAGGATGAGAGATGCTGAGGAGTTGTGGCGAACTTGATACGAGTTATAGCCCTTATGTTTGTGTTAACAAGCTTGGGTAATGCGACGGTTACTGAGTGGGTTGAAACAAAAATAGGCGAAGATTGGTACTATCGCGGTTGCAGGGATAGTTATAAAACTGTATGGTTCGATAAATTGTCTCAAATGTTTGTGAAGATACCTTATACGCATACGCCGAAAATTCCAATAGGTTTTCAAAGTCGAACCGAGTATACGCTTCAGGGATTTCCATTTGAACCACGGAAATTTTGGGAAAAGCCGATAAATGAGCAGTTATTGTTTCTGAAGGATGCGATTTGGGAATGTGACCTTTTGGTTGAAACTAACAAAGAACGTAATGATCCATCAAAACAAATATGCTACAGCGTTGCGCCACACGGAAAGCCGTATCCTGACGGGCTCGAAAAAAAGTTTGAGAGAAAAGTGTGGCAAATTTTGCATAAAGAGTATGACATTACTTTTTATAACTTTGTAAAATCCTTACGTTCTATGTTAATTCCAGAAGACAGACTCTGGGAAGCTCCACTAATTGTGTATTTTTCCGACAAACTAGCTCCACAATGTGATTTTTACTACAGAGGCAAAAGCAAATGGAGCTGTGTTCTGACCAAAATTAAAAAGCGCCCATCAGTGTTTGAAGTGTTGACCGGAACACCAGATGTTGGGGTAGTAACATATGAGAAAAGGTAACAAAAACTTGTTACGTGTTGAAATAGCAACATTATCAGAAATACAAATTCAGGTTATGAATTCAAGAAATTTATTGCTATAGAGACTACTCAAAAGCTGACGATACTCTGGGATACGTGTGATGAAAGAAACGATAGTAATTATTTTAGGCATAAGGATTCGTCTATCTTGTTAAGCAAAGATAAGTTTGGATATTATGCGACATATTGTGCTGGAAAAATTTATGCACTTCCGGAACAATTAGATACAGTTATATTTCATGAACTCTGTCATGCCTTGCATGATTTGGAAGATACAATTGCCTGCAATCAGCATAAAGTTATCCCAATGTTTTACAAACTTTTGGATAAAGAACAGACATGTCAAGAAATTTGTAGGGCTTGGACAGATGATGAAGAGATATACACAATAACTGGTTGGTATATCGATGATAATGAAGAAGTAAAGTTTGATTGCTTGAATGCCAATTCGTATATGATACTTGATGCTTTGAAAGACAAAATAAAACCAGAAAAAATTGTGCAACGTATTTTTCATTGCGACTACTGGGGACTAGATAGAAATTATCCAAATGCGAAAAAAGAGCATCCTGACGAACTGCTCATACCATTAGGAAAATACATTGACGCATAGGAAAAAGTGTGGCAGTTTGGAACAAGGATAGCTTGGGATAGAGGAAAATATGAACCCAAAGTATATACTTGTTTTAGCTCTGCTTCTGGGAAGCATGAATATTGTGATAGCGATGGAAACAGCTGACAAAGTTGAGATAAAAATAGCCGAGAGTAGGTGTTATCATAGTAAAAATGACGTTATATACGTATGCGAAAAGGAGGATCCAGAATTTATGGAGATGCTAAAGATATACAAGGAGCACGGCCATGCATGTGAGGTGCTTTCTAATAAGCAATACATTTACAATCATGTGTTGCAAGATGCTCGAGACGAGTATACGTTGCACGGACTTCCGTTTCAACCGCGGGAATTTTGGAAAAAGCCGATAGAGGACCAATTGGTTAAACTAAAAGATGCGATTTTAGAGTTCAAACTGCCA
>Ga0256405_10003947_pt1 | contig 29123 bp, 33 predicted proteins | sample RumenRJG_02DNA_FD_189096 | JGI IMG/M metagenome (GOLD analysis project Ga0256405, IMG submission 189096) | Bovine rumen microbial communities from Lethbridge, Alberta, Canada - RJG_02 | ecosystem: Host-associated > Mammals > Digestive system > Stomach > Rumen | place: Canada: Alberta... | reverse complement strand
GATGGAGGTCCGCGAGATTCTGGAGCAGTATGAGTTTGAAGAGGATACTCCTATTATCCGCGGTTCTGCCCTTGGTGCACTGAACGGTGTTGCTAAGTGGGAGGAGAAGGTAATGGAGCTGATGGATACCTGTGATACATGGATCCAGGAGCCACCACGTGCTACTGACAAGCCATTCTTGATGCCTGTTGAGGACGTATTCTCAATCACAGGTCGTGGTACTGTAGCAACTGGTCGTATCGAGACTGGTGTTATCCACGTAGGTGATGAGGTTGAGCTGCTCGGTCTTGGTGAGGACAAGAAGTCAGTTGTAACTGGCGTTGAGATGTTCCGCAAGATTCTTGATGAGGGTCAGGCTGGTGATAACGTAGGTCTGCTGCTCCGCGGTATCGACAAGAACGAGATCAAGCGTGGTATGGTACTCTGCCACCCAGGTCAGATCAAGCCATTCAAGAAGTTCAAGGCTTCTATCTACGTTCTGAAGAAGGAAGAGGGTGGTCGTCACACTCCATTCGGAAACAAGTATCGTCCTCAGTTCTATCTCCGCACAATGGACTGCACAGGTGAGATCACTCTGCCTGCAGGTGTTGAGATGGTAATGCCTGGTGATAACGTAGAGATCACTGTAGAGCTTATCTACGCTGTAGCTCTGAACCCAGGTCTGCGCTTCGCTATCCGTGAGGGTGGTCGCACAGTAGGTTCTGGTCAGATCACAGAGGTTTACGAGGACTAATCCTCTAAACCATCTAGACTCTAGAATTTTCTAGTAACACTAGATATGAAGGGCCCCCGCGAAAGGGCGGGGGCTTATTTACGGGAATAGCTCAGTTGGTAGAGCATCGGTCTCCAAAACCGAGGGTCGTGGGTTCGAGTCCTCCTTCCCGTGCTAATTAAGAAAGATTTATGTTTAAGAAGTTTATCGATTATTGCAAGGCTTGTTACGACGAGCTGGCTCACAAGACAACTTGGCCCAGCCGCAAAGAGTTGACTCACAGTGCAGTAGTGGTGCTTTCAGCATCACTGATTATTGCGCTTGTAGTGTGGGCAATGGACTTTGTGTTCAAGTCGGTAATGAGTATGGTTTATCCCGGTTAATTTACGCAGTTTAAGAGATGGCTCAGTCAGGAATGAAATGGTACGTACTCCGCGCAGTTAGCGGAAAAGAGGGCAAGGTAAAGGAATATCTTGAGGCCCTCATGAAGCGTGATTCCTTCCTTCAGTCAAATGTAGGTCAGATTTTGTTGCCTACAGAGAAATATGCTCAGTTGCGTAATGGTAAGCGTGTGGTAAAAGAGAAGCTCTTCTTGCCAGGTTATGTGTTGGTAGAGGCCAACCTTCAAGGCGAGATGGCTCATACACTGCGCTTTATGCCTAATGTGTTAGGCTTCTTGGGAGGTTTGGATAATCCAACCCCTGTAAAGCAGAGTGATATTAACAGAATCCTCGGAACAGCTGAGGAAACTGAGATTAAGAGTGAAGAGGTAGGAGTACCTTATGCTGTTGATGAGGCAGTTAAGGTAACAGATGGTCCTTTCAGCGGATTCAGTGGAATTATCGAAGAGGTGAATGCCGAGAAGCACAAGCTGAAAGTGATGGTTAAGATTTTCGGTCGCAAGACTCCCCTGGAGCTTGGGTATAATCAGGTAGAAAAGGAATAGAACGTAAGTTACGATACGTCTGTTCTATATACTGTCGACGGAGGCTTCCACTCCTTAGGCTTATATAAAAATTCAATTAATAACAAACAGAAATGGCTAAAGAAGTTGCTGGATTAATCAAATTACAGATTAAAGGTGGCGCTGCGAATCCCTCACCCCCCGTTGGACCTGCACTGGGTTCTAAGGGAATTAATATTATGGGATTCTGCAAAGAGTTCAACGCCAGAACCCAGGATAAGGCAGGAAAGATTATTCCTGTTGTTATCACCTACTACACTGACAAGTCATTCTCGTTCGAGCTTAAGACTCCTCCCGCAGCTGTACAGCTGAAAGAGGCTGCTAAGCTTAAGAGCGGTTCTGCCGAGCCAAACCGTAAGAAGGTTGCTAAGGTAACTTGGGATCAGGTTCGCGCTATCGCTGAGGACAAGATGAAGGACTTGAACTGCTTTACCATCGAGTCAGCTATGAAGCTGATTGCAGGTACAGCGCGTAGTATGGGTATCACTGTAGAAGGGGAGTTCCCTGGTAAATAATTAATAACTTCAATTTGAGACAATGAGTAAACTGACAAAAAATCAAAAGTTGGTCGCTGAGAAGGTTGAAGCAGGGAAAGCATACTCTTTGAAGGAAGCCGCCGCTCTGGTGAAGGAAATTACTACCACCAAGTTCGACGCTTCAGTTGATATCGATGTACGCTTGGGCGTTGATCCACGTAAGGCTAACCAGATGGTTCGTGGCGTTGTTTCGCTGCCAAACGGAACTGGTAAGGTTACACGTGTGCTCGCTCTCTGTACTCCTGATCAGGAGGCTGCTGCTAAAGAAGCAGGTGCTGACTATGTTGGTCTTGACGAATATATCGAGAAGATCAAGGGTGGTTGGACAGATGTTGATGTTATCATCACAATGCCTTCTTGTATGGGTAAGCTCGGTCCTTTGGGCCGTGTGCTCGGTCCCCGCGGACTGATGCCAAACCCCAAGAGTGGTACTGTTACTATGGATGTTGCTAAGGCAGTTAAGGAAGTTAAGCAGGGTAAGATTGACTTTAAGGTTGATAAGGCTGGTATCGTGCATACATCAATCGGTAAGATTAGCTTCAACGCTGATCAGATCTTTGAGAATGCAAAGGAGTTTATCTCTACCATTATCAAGCTGAAGCCCGCTGCTGCTAAGGGTACATACATTAAGAGTATCTTCCTCTCAAGCACTATGAGCATGGGTATCAAGGTAGATCCTAAATCAGTTGAATAACTCGTTAAAAGATTAGACAAATGAAAAAGGAAGTAAAAGATACTATCATCGTAGAACTTGGTGAGAAGCTGAAGCAGTATCCTCATCTCTATCTTGTTGACCTCGCAGGACTCGATGCTGCAAAGACAAGCGAGCTCCGTGAGAAGTGCTTCAAGAATGAGATTAAGCTGCTTTTGGTGAAGAACACTCTTCTTCAGAAGGCTTTCGAGGCTTCTGAGATTGATTTCTCACCTCTTTATGAGTGCTTGAAGGGTAACACTGCTGTTATGTTCGCACAGACAGCTAATGTTCCTGCTAAGCTGATCAAGGAGTACAAGAAGGAAGGTATCCCCGCACTCAAGGGTGCATATGCTGAGGAGAGCTTCTTCGTTGGTGCTGACAAGCTTGATGAGCTCGTAGCAATCAAGAGCAAGAACGAACTGATCGCCGAGGTTGTAGCTCTGCTGCAGTCTCCAATCAAGAATGTTGTTTCTGGCTTGAACGCTGGTGGCAAGGTTCACGGTCTGCTTGACGCTATCGCTGAGCGTAACAAATAAGCGAAATAAGTAACATTCAAATTAAAAACAATTAAAATTTTTAAATAAAATGGCAGATATTAAAGCTATTGCTGAGGAGTTGGTAAACCTCACAGTAAAAGAAGTAAACGAGTTGGCAACAGTCCTGAAGGACGAGTATGGAATTGAGCCTGCTGCTGCAGCCGTTGCTGTAGCTGCTGGTCCTGCTGCAGCTGGTGCTGCTGACGCAGCTGAAGAGAAGACTTCATTCGACGTAGTTCTGAAGTCTGCAGGTGCTGCTAAGCTCCAGGTTGTAAAGGCCGTTAAGGAGGCTTGTGGTCTTGGTCTGAAAGAGGCTAAGGATCTCGTAGACGGTGCTCCTGCTACCGTTAAGGAGGGTCTGAGCAAGGAAGAGGCTGAGAACCTGAAGAAGACCATCGAGGCAGCTGGTGCCGAGGTTGAGCTGAAGTAATCAGTTACAAACAAATAGCAATCGGTTAGGGGCTCCCCAGTCGGGGGTTCCTAGCCTTTTTTTTCTAAATTAATATTTATGGCTTCAAAAATAATAGATAACAGAGTAAACTTTGGCAGCGTCAAAAATCCGATGCCATTCCCGGATTTCCTTGATGTGCAATTAAAGTCGTTCAAAGACTTCCTGCAGTTGGATACTCCGCCTGAGGAACGCAAGAATGACGGCTTGTATAAGGTGTTCGCAGAGAACTTCCCTATCACCGATACACGTAATAATTTCGTTCTTGAGTTCTTGGATTACTATATCGACCCACCCCGTTACAGCATCGATGAGTGCTTGGAGCGTGGTCTGACTTATAGCGTGCCCCTGAAGGCTAAGCTGAAACTGTATTGTACTGATCCGGATCATGAGGACTTCGGAACAGTGATTCAGGATGTATTCCTGGGTCCTATCCCTTACATGACCGCCAATGGTACTTTCGTTATCAATGGAGCCGAGCGCGTAGTTGTTTCACAGTTGCACCGTTCTCCTGGCGTATTCTTCGGTCAGAGCGTACACGCTAATGGAACACTGCTGTATTCAGCTCGTGTAATACCATTCAAGGGTTCATGGATCGAGTTTGCTACAGATATTAATAATGTAATGTATGCATACATCGACCGTAAGAAGAAGTTGCCTGTAACAACTCTGCTCCGTGCTATCGGTTTCGAGGCTGATAAGGACATTCTGCAGATCTTCAACCTGGCTGAGGAGGTTAAGGTTAACAAGAAGAACCTGAAGGCTGTACTTGGCTGCAAGCTTGCTGCACGTGTACTGAAGAGCTGGAACGAGGACTTCGTAGATGAAGACACTGGTGAGGTAGTATCAATCGAGCGTAACCAGATGATTATGGAGCGTGAGACTGAGATTACCGAGGAGAACATGATTGAAATCCTTGAGAGTGGCGCACAGACTATCCTTGTGCACAAGGACGAGTCGGTTGCTCAGGACTACAGCATCATCTTCAACACACTGGCCAAAGACCCATCTAACTCTGAGAAGGAGGCTGTGCTTTACATCTACCGTCAGCTGCGTAATGCTGACCCTGCTGATGATGCCAGCGCACGTGAGGTTATCCAGAACCTGTTCTTCTCTGACAAACGTTATGATCTGGGTGATGTTGGTCGTTACCGTATCAACAAAAAGCTTGGTCTGAACACCGATATGGATGTTCGCGTACTGACCAAGGAGGATATCATTGAGATTATCAAGTATCTGATCCAGCTGGTTAACTCTAAGGCTACCGTCGACGATATCGACCACCTGTCAAACCGTCGTGTTCGTACCGTAGGTGAGCAGCTGAGCAATCAGTTCTCTATAGGTCTGGCCCGTATGAGCCGTACCATCCGTGAGCGTATGAACGTTCGTGATAACGAGGTGTTCACTCCAACCGATCTGATCAACGCTAAGACTATCTCAAGCGTTATCAACTCGTTCTTCGGAACTAACCCTCTGTCACAGTTCATGGACCAGACAAACCCACTTGCTGAGGTTACTCACAAGCGTCGTCTGTCTGCTCTGGGTCCTGGCGGTCTGAGCCGTGAGCGTGCAGGATTCGAGGTTCGTGACGTACACTATACACACTATGGTCGTCTGTGTCCTATTGAGAGCCCTGAGGGACCAAACATCGGTCTTATCTCATCTCTGTGTGTATATGCTAAGATTAATGAGCTCGGATTTATCCAGACTCCATACCGTAAGGTAAATAACGGAGTTGCTGATCTGAGCAACGACGGTATCGTATATCTTACTGCTGAGGAAGAGGCTGATCACATCATCGGTCAGGGTAATGCACCTCTGAATGATGATGGTACATTTGTCCGTTCGGTTGTAAAGTGCCGTCAGGATGCTGACTTCCCTGTAGTTCCACCATCTGAGGTTGATCTGATGGATGTATCTCCACAGCAGATTGCTTCTATCGCTGCATCTCTGATTCCATTCCTCGAGCACGATGATGCTCACCGTGCACTGATGGGATCTAACATGATGCGCCAGGCAGTACCTCTGCTCCACAATGAGGCTCCTATCGTAGGTACCGGTATCGAGAAGCAGGTATGTGAGGATTCGCGTACTATGGTTACTGCCGAGGGTGATGGCGTTATCGAGTATGTTGATGCAACAACCATCCGCATCCTCTACGATCGCACCGAGGACGAGGAGTTCGTAAGCTTCGAGCCTGCTCTGAAAGAGTATCGTATTCCTAAGTTCCGTCGTACAAACCAGAATATGACCATCGACCTGCGCCCAATCTGTGAAAAGGGTCAGCGCGTTAAGGCCGGTGACATCCTTACTGAGGGTTATGCTACTGAGAACGGTGAGCTGGCTCTGGGCCGCAACCTGCTGGTAGCCTACATGCCTTGGAAGGGTTACAACTATGAGGATGCTATCGTACTGAACGAGCGTATCGTTCGTGAGGACGTCCTCACCTCAGTACACGTTGATGAGTACTCACTCGACGTACGTGAGACAAAGCGTGGTGTTGAGGAATTCACTGCTGATATTCCTAACGTAAGTGAGGAGGCAACAAAGGATCTGGACGACAACGGTGTTATCCGTGTTGGTGCCCGTGTTGAGCCAGGCGACATCCTGATTGGTAAGATTTCACCTAAGGGAGAGAGCGATCCTTCACCTGAGGAGAAGCTGCTCCGTGCAATCTTCGGTGATAAGGCTGGCGACGTGAAGGATTCTTCACTCAAGGCTAACCCATCACTGAGTGGTGTTATCATCGACAAGAAGCTGTTCCAGCGTGCTATCAAGGATCGTAAGTCTAAGCAGCAGGATAAGATCGTGCTGGCTAAGATCGACGAGGAGTACGAGGCAAAGGTTGAGGATCTGAAGGACATCCTGATCGACAAGCTGCTTGAGCTTACCAAGGGTAAGACCTCACAGGGTGTTAAGGACTATACAGGTGCTGAGATCATCACCAAGGGTAGCAAGTTTACTGCTACAGCTCTGCGCAACCTTGAGTATGGTGACGTACAGATCAGTAACTGGACTAACGATGAGCACAAGAATGAGCTCATTGCCAAGCTGATTATCAACTTCATGAAGAAGTATAAGCTGCTTGATGCTGAGATGAAGCGTAAGAAGTTCGCTATCACCATCGGTGATGAGCTGCCAAACGGAATCCTGCAGATGGCTAAGGTTTACGTAGCTAAGAAGCGTAAGATTAGCGTTGGTGATAAGCTTGCTGGACGTCACGGTAACAAGGGTATCGTTTCGAAGGTTGTACGTCAGGAGGATATGCCATTCCTCGAGGATGGTCGTCCTGTAGACCTGGTACTGAACCCTCTGGGTGTGCCTTCTCGAATGAACCTTGGACAGATTTTCGAGGCTATCCTCGGTGCTGCCGGTAAGAAGCTTGGTGTTAAGTTCGCTACACCTATCTTCGACGGTGCTAAGCTTGATGACCTGGCTGAGTGGACTGACAAGGCAGGTCTGCCACGTCTCTGCTCTACTCACCTCTATGATGGTGAGACAGGTGAGCGCTTTGACCAGCCAGCTACAGTTGGTATCACTTACTTCCTTAAGCTCGGTCACATGGTTGAGGACAAGATGCACGCACGTTCAATCGGTCCGTACAGCTTGATTACTCAGCAGCCTCTCGGTGGTAAGGCTCAGTTCGGTGGACAGCGTTTCGGAGAGATGGAGGTTTGGGCCCTTGAGGCCTTCGGTGCCAGCCATGTGCTCCAGGAGATTCTGACTATCAAGTCTGATGATACTGTAGGTCGTTCAAAGGCATACGAGGCAATCGTTAAGGGTGAGCCAATGCCTACACCAGGTATTCCTGAGTCTCTGAATGTGCTGCTGCACGAGTTGCGTGGTCTTGGTTTGAGTATTACACTCGACTAAGTGAGTTAAGAATATAGAGTTAAGAATTAAGAGAAAGAATAATATATATGGCTTTCAAGAAAGATTCAAAAGTAAAGAATAATTTTACGAAGATTACTATCGGACTTGCTTCGCCCGAAGAGATCCTAGAGAGCAGCTTCGGTGAGGTTACCAAACCCGAGACCATCAACTATCGTACATATAAGCCAGAGCGCGATGGTTTGTTCTGCGAGCGCATCTTCGGTCCTACCAAAGACTATGAGTGTGCGTGCGGTAAGTACAAGCGCATCCGTTATAAGGGTATCGTCTGCGACCGTTGTGGTGTAGAGGTAACAGAGAAGAAGGTACGCCGTGAGCGCTCAGGTCACATTGAGCTTGTTGTGCCCGTTGCTCATATCTGGTATTTCCGTAGTCTTCCTAATAAGATTGGTTATCTGCTGGGTCTGCCCACAAAGAAGCTCGATGCTATAATCTACTACGAGCGCTACGTGGTTATCCAGCCAGGTGCTATGGCAGGTAAGAAGGATGCAGACGGCAATGATGCTATCGGTTCTAATGTATACGACCTGCTCTCAGAAGATGAGTACACCGAAATCGTAGAGAATCAGCTTTCGCCAGATAATGAGTATCTGGACGATAGCGATCCAAATAAGTTCATCGCCAAGATGGGTGCTGAGGCCATCTACGATCTGCTGACCCGTATCGACCTTGATTCATTGTCGTACGAGCTGCGTGACCGTGCCAACAGCGACTCGTCAGTACAGCGCAAGAACGAGGCTCTGAAGCGTCTTCAGGTAGTTGAAGCCTTCCGCGGTAGTGTAGAGAAGGGTATCAACCGTCCTGAATGGATGATCATGAAGATTATCCCTGTTACACCGCCAGAGCTGCGCCCTCTTGTACCACTGGATGGTGGACGTTTCGCAACATCGGATTTGAACGACCTCTATCGTCGTGTTATTATCCGTAACAACCGTCTGAAGAGACTGATGGAGATTAAGGCTCCTGAAGTTATCCTCCGAAACGAGAAGCGTATGCTTCAGGAGGCTGTCGACTCACTCTTCGACAACTCTCGTAAGTCGAGCGCTGTTAAGAGCGATTCTAACCGCCCATTGAAGTCACTCTCTGACTCACTGAAAGGTAAGCAGGGACGTTTCCGTCAGAACTTGCTCGGTAAGCGTGTTGACTATTCAGCCCGTTCTGTTATCGTTGTAGGTCCTGAGCTGAAGATGGGTGAGTGCGGTCTGCCAAAGCTGATGGCTGCAGAGCTCTACAAGCCATTCATTATCCGTAAGCTCATTGAGCGCGGTATCGTGAAGACTGTTAAGAGTGCTAAGAAGATTGTTGACCGTCGTGAGCCGGTTATCTTCGATATCCTTGAGAACGTGATGAAGGGTCACCCTGTTCTGCTGAACCGTGCTCCAACACTTCACCGTTTGGGTATCCAGGCTTTCCAGCCTAAGATGATTGAGGGTAAGGCTATCCAGCTGCACCCACTGGCTTGTACCGCGTTCAACGCTGACTTCGATGGTGACCAGATGGCTGTTCACCTCCCACTTTCAAACGAGGCTATTCTTGAGGCACAGTTGCTGATGCTTCAGAGTCATAATATCCTTAACCCTGCCAACGGTGCACCTATCACTGTGCCTTCACAGGATATGGTACTTGGTCTGTACTATATTACCAAGATCCGTCCAGGTGCAAAGGGTGAGGGACTTACCTTCTACGGACCTGAGGAGGCTATCATTGCTCACAACGAGGGCAAGTGTGATCTCCACGCACAGGTAAAGGTAATGGTTGACGATATCGTTGATGGCCAGCCCGAGCGTCACATGGTTGAGACTTCTGTTGGTCGTGTTATCGTGAACGGTATCATTCCAAAGGAGGTTGGTTATGTAAACAAGGTAATCTCTAAGAAGAGCCTGCGCGATATCATCGCAGCCGTTATTAAGAATGTAGGTTTCGCTGAGGCTTGTGAGTTCCTTGATGGTATCAAGAACCTTGGTTACCGTATGGCTTATCTGGCCGGTCTGTCGTTCAACCTCGACGATATCATTATTCCTAAGGAAAAGGCTGAGCTTATCGCTAAGGGTAATGAGGAGGTACAGCAGATTACCGATAACTACAACATGGGATTCATTACCGACAACGAGCGTTATAATCAGGTTATTGATACTTGGACCCACGTTAACAACGATATCGGTAACATTCTGCTGAAGGAGATGACCGAGGCCGACCAGGGATTCAACGCTGTATTCATGATGCTTGACTCAGGTGCCCGTGGTAGTAAGGACCAGATTAAGCAGCTTTCTGGTATCCGTGGTCTGATGGCTAAGCCTCAGAAGGCAGGTGCCGAGGGACACCAGATTATTGAAAACCCAATCCTTTCTAACTTTAAGGAGGGTATGTCAGTGCTCGAATACTTTATCTCTACTCACGGTGCTCGTAAGGGTCTGGCTGATACTGCCATGAAGACTGCCGACGCTGGTTATCTGACACGTCGTCTTGTTGACGTATCACACGACGTGATCATCACCGAGGAAGACTGTGGTACCCTGCGTGGTCTGCAGTGCACAGCTCTGAAGAATGGCGATGAGATTATCTCTAGTCTATCTGAGCGTATCCTGGGTCGTGTATCAGTTCACGATGTTATCAATCCTAAGACTGGTGAGGTTATCGTAGGTGCTGGTGAAGAGATTACCGAGTCTATTGCCGACGCTATCGAGGCATCTGACATCGAGATGGTTGAGATTCGTTCAGTGCTCACTTGTGAGTCGAAGAAGGGTGTCTGCATGAAGTGTTACGGACGTAACCTCGCTACCCGTCGTATGGTACAAAAAGGTGAGGCTGTTGGTGTGATTGCTGCTCAGGCTATCGGTGAGCCAGGTACACAGCTTACACTTCGTACGTTCCACGCCGGTGGTGTTGCTGCCAACGCAGCAGCTAATGCAAGCATCGTATCTAAATATGATCGCGCAATGATCGAACTCGAAGAGGTTCGTACAGTTCCGTTCGATGAGGATGGCCGCGACTGTCAGATGGTAGTTAGCCGTCTTGGTGAAATGCGTTTCGTTGATCCAAATACCAAGATCGTTCTGTCAACAGTGAATGTGCCTTACGGTTCTTCACTCTACTTCAATAATGGCGACGAGGTTGCCAAGGGCGACAAGATTGCTCAGTGGGACCCATTCAATGCCGTTATCGTAACAGAGTATGCTGGTACACTGAAGTTCAACGACGTTATCGAGGGTGTTACCTTCCGTGCTGAGACCGACGAAACAACCGGTTTGACTGAAAAGATTGTTACCGAGTCGCGTGATAAGCTCAAGGTTCCTACCTGTGATGTTGTTGATGCTAACGGTGAGGTAATCGGAACATATAACTTCCCTGTGGGTGGTCACGTAGTAGTTGAGGATGGCCAGACAGTTAAGACTGGTGAAACCCTCGTTAAGATTCCGCGTGCTGCAGCCAAGGGTGGTGATATCACCGGAGGTCTGCCTCGTGTAACTGAGCTCTTTGAGGCTCGTAACCCATCTAACCCTGCTGTTGTATCTGAAATCGATGGTGAGGTAACAATGGGTAAGGTAAAGCGTGGTAACCGTGAGATCATCGTAACCTCTAAGACTGGCGAGCAGCGTAAATATCTCGTATCTCTGTCTAAGCAGATTCTGGTACAGGAGCACGATGCCGTACGTGCAGGTACTCCACTTTCTGATGGTGTTATCACTCCTGGTGATATCCTCGCCATCAAGGGTCCTACCGCTGTTCAGGAGTATATCGTTAACGAGGTTCAGGACGTATACCGTCTACAGGGTGTAAAGATCAACGACAAGCACTTCGAGATTATTGTACGTCAGATGATGCGTAAGGTACAGATCAACGAGCCTGGTGATACCTCGTTCCTCGAGCAGGAGATTGTTGATAAGCTCGACTTCTCTGAGGAGAACGACCGTATCTGGGGTAAGAAGGTTGTTATCGATGCCGGTGACTCTGAGAACCTCCAGAAGGGTCAGATTGTTACAGCCCGCAAGCTGCGCGACGAGAACTCTATGCTGAAGCGTCGTGACCTCCGTCTGGTTCAGGTTCGTGATGCAGTTCCTGCTACATCTACTCAGATCCTTCAGGGTATCACACGTGCTGCCCTCCAGACTAAGTCGTTCATGTCGGCCGCATCGTTCCAGGAGACAACCAAGGTTCTTAACGAGGCTGCTATCCGTGGTAAGGTTGACCATCTGGTAGGTATGAAGGAGAACGTTATCTGCGGTCACCTGATTCCTGCTGGTACTGGTCTGCGTGAGTTCGAGAAGATTGTTGTAGGTTCTAAGGAAGAGTATGAGCGCATTCAGGCAAACCGCAAGAACGTGCTTGACTTCGCTGAGGAGACTATTCTCGAGGAGAAATAAGGCAATACCTTATTAATATAATATTGAGAGAGTGCTGTATTATGCTTACAGCACTCTTTTTTCATCATTTTGAGTGTATTGTTGTATTAATAATTCTAAAAATAGTTATATCTTGTTAAATTGAGACTCGCAAAGAACATTTTCTCCATATAAGTTAGGTGGAATCGGAAAATAGTTGTACCTTTGCAGCCCGAAACACCCCTGTTAAGCGTGATAGGGTGTGTAAAGCGCTGATTATAAACAAAATAACATATATAAATTAATAAAGTTAAAGTATTATGCCTACAATTTCACAATTGGTAAGAAAAGGCAGAAAGGTAATTGTTGACAAGTCAAAGTCACCTGCTTTGGATAACTGTCCTCAGCGTCGTGGTGTCTGCGTACGTGTTTACACAACAACACCTAAGAAGCCTAATTCGGCTATGCGTAAGGTAGCCCGTGTTCGTCTGACAAATCAGAAGGAAGTTAACTCTTACATCCCTGGAGAGGGACACAACCTGCAGGAGCACTCAATCGTGCTTGTTCGCGGTGGTCGTGTAAAGGACCTGCCAGGTGTACGTTATCACATCGTTCGTGGTACTCTTGATACCGCAGGTGTAGCAAACCGTACACAGCGCCGTTCTAAGTATGGTGCTAAGCGTCCAAAGGCTAAGAAGTAAATGACCGGAGATGGTCAGTCAGGCCAAACAAAAAAACAAAATTTAATCCGTTTTGCTGGAGAAATGTTATAAGGTTGAGTAAATGTCCAAGCGAAGGACGTTGAAGAACAAGTAAGAACAGCCCTCAAGCAGAATTTTAATTCACAAAACAAAATGAGAAAAGCAAAACCAAAGAAGCGTGTGATCCTTCCAGATCCCGTATTCAATGATCAGAAGGTGTCTAAGTTTGTAAACCACCTGATGTTTGATGGTAAGAAGACAAAGTCGTATGAGATCTTCTACAATGCACTGGAGACAGTGAAGACTAAGATGAGCAATGAGGAGAAGTCTGCTCTCGAGATTTGGAAGCAGGCTCTCGACAACATTACCCCACAGGTTGAGGTAAAGAGTCGCCGTATCGGTGGTGCTACTTTCCAGGTTCCTACCGAGATTCGTGCAGACCGTAAGGAGAGTATCTCAATGAAGAACATGATTCAGTTCGCTCGTAAGCGTAGCGGTAAGTCAATGGCTGACAAGCTGGCTGCTGAGATCATGGACGCCTTCAATAACCAGGGTGGTGCCTTCAAGCGTAAGGAGGATATGCATCGCATGGCTGAGGCTAACCGCGCATTTGCTCACTTCAGATTCTAATTTAGGTAGTTAAGTTAAAGAAGTAAAGGAAATACAAAACAATGGCAAATCGCGATTTACATTTAACAAGAAATATCGGTATTATGGCTCATATCGATGCCGGTAAGACAACCACTTCTGAGCGTATTCTGTTCTACACAGGTAAGACTCATAAGATTGGTGAGGTACACGATGGAGCTGCTACCATGGACTGGATGGCTCAGGAGCAGGAGCGTGGTATTACTATTACCTCTGCTGCTACAACATGTAACTGGAACTACAACGGTAAGCAGTACAAGATCAACCTGATCGATACTCCGGGACACGTTGACTTTACCGCTGAGGTAGAGCGTTCACTGCGTGTACTCGATGGAGCTGTTGCTACATACTCTGCTGCTGATGGTGTACAGCCTCAGTCAGAGACTGTATGGCGTCAGGCTGATAAGTACAACGTACCACGTATCGGTTATGTAAACAAGATGGACCGTTCAGGTGCTGACTTCTTCGAGACTGTTCAGCAGATGAAGGACATCCTGGGTGCTAACCCAGTTGTTATCCAGGTGCCCATCGGTGCTGAGGAGAACTTCAAGGGTCTTGTTGACCTTATTAAGATGAAGGCTATCCTGTGGCACGATGAGACTATGGGTGCTGAGTATGACGTTGAGGACATTCCTGCCGATCTTGAGGCCGAGTGTGACGAGTGGCGTAACAAACTGCTCGAGGCTGCAGCTGAGTATGACGAGGCTCTGATGGAGAAGTACTTCGATGATCCTAACTCAATCACAGAGGAGGAGATTATCGCTGCTATCCGTAAGGGTACCATCTCTATGGCTTGTACTCCAATGCTGCTCGGTTCTTCTTATAAGAATAAGGGTGTTCAGCCTCTGCTCGACTATGTATGTGCATTCTTGCCCGCACCTGTTGATGTTGAGGTTATTAAGGGTACTAACCCTGATACCGATGAGGAGGAAGATCGTAAGCCTTCTGAGGACGAGCCTACATCGGCTCTCGCCTTTAAGATTGCTACCGATCCATACATGGGCCGTCTGGTATTCTTCCGTGTTTACTCTGGTAAGATTACTGCCGGAAGCTATGTATACAACCCACGTTCTGGTAAGAAGGAGCGTATCAGCCGTCTGTTCCAGATGAACTCAAATAAGGAAATTCCTATGGAGAGCATCGACGCTGGTGATATCGGCGCAGGTGTAGGTTTCAAGGATATCCGTACTGGTGATACCCTCTGTTCTGAGGATGCACCTATCGTACTGGAGTCTATGAGCTTCCCTGACACTGTAATCTCTATCGCAGTTGAGCCTAAGAGCCAGGCCGACGTTGCTAAGCTCGACAACGGTCTTGCTAAGCTGGCCGAGGAGGACCCAACATTCACCGTTCGTACTGACGAGCAGAGTGGTCAGACCATTATCTCTGGTATGGGTGAGCTTCACCTCGATATTATTATCGACCGTCTGAAGCGTGAGTTCAAGGTTGAGTGTAACCAGGGTAAGCCTCAGGTTAACTATAAAGAGGCTATTACCAAGACTGTTAACCTCCGTGAGGTTTATAAGAAGCAGTCTGGTGGTCGTGGTAAGTTCGCTGATATTATTGTAAACGTTGGTCCTGTTGACGACGATTGGGATATCGCTAAGGACGGCGGTCTGCAGTTCGTTAACGAGGTTAAGGGTGGTAACATTCCTAAGGAGTTCATCCCATCTATCCAGAAGGGATTTGAGAACGCAATGAAGAATGGTATCCTCGGTGGTTACCCAATGGATTCACTGAAGGTAACTGTACTCGACGGTTCGTTCCACCCAGTTGACTCTGACCAGCTCTCATTCGAGATCGCTGCTCTGCAGGCATACAAGAACGCATGTGCTCAGGCTAAGCCTGTACTGATGGAGCCTATCATGAAACTCGAGGTTGTAACACCTGAGGAGAACATGGGTGACGTTATCGGTGACCTGAACAAGCGTCGTGGTCAGGTAGAGGGTATGGAAGAGGCTCGTAGTGGTGCCCGTGTTGTTAAGGCACAGGTTCCTCTGTCAGAGATGTTCGGTTATGTAACCGCTCTCCGTACTATCACTTCTGGTCGTGCTACCAGCTCAATGGAGTATGATCACCACGCACCTCTGTCTAGCTCAATCGCTAAGGCTGTGCTTGAGGAGGTTAAAGGCCGTGCAGACCTCGTATAATTAAGCAAAAACGGAGTGCCGCTGAGCAAATGACTCTTTAGCGGCCTCTTTACATTTAAATATTAAATATAAAATTAAAGACATGAGTCAGAAAATTCGTATTAAGCTGAAGAGCTACGACCACAAACTCGTAGACAAGTCAGCAGAGAAGATTGTGAAGGCTGTAAAGGCTACAGGTGCTATCATCAGCGGTCCTATCCCCCTTCCAACTCACAAGCGTATCTACACCGTTAACCGCTCAACCTTCGTTAACAAGAAGGCTCGTGAGCAGTTCCAGCTTTCAGACTACAAGCGTCTGATCGACATCTACAGCTCAACTGCTAAGACTGTTGATGCTCTGATGAAGCTCGAACTCCCAAGTGGTGTTGAGGTAGAGATCAAGGTATAGTATTATCCTTTATCTTATGATAGACAGCGTATCCGCAATTGGATGCGCTGTTTTTTTATCCTGTGCTCTAAATATTAGTTAAAACAATAGTTAACTAATTAATTTAGTTTAAAAACTATAAGTATTAGTTGTTAATAACGAAAAGTTTTAGTTACTTTGCGCTCAGATATTGATTAACGACGTGCAAATTGATTGCGATATTTAAAACAAACTGTAGTAAAAATGAAAAAGTTGACTAACAAGGAAAAGGAGATAATGGACTTGTATTGGCAGCATGGACCAATGTTCGTTAAGGAACTCTTAGAGTACTACGACGAGCCACGCCCGCATTTCAATACTTTGTCTACTATGGTACGTATACTTGAGAAGGAAGGATTTCTTGATCATAAGCAGTTTGGTAACACCTATCAGTATTTTCCTCTTATCACTGAGGCAGAGTACGGGCGTAAGTCAATTGCCGGCGTTATCAAGAATTATTTCAATAACTCTTACCTCTCGGCTGTGTCATCCTTCGTCAAGGAAGAGAAGATCTCTGTAGAAGAACTTAAAGAACTGATAGACCAAATAGAAAGCAACAATGATTGAATTCCTGACCTACGACCTTAAGGTGGCTGTGCTGTTGGCAGTATTCTACATGTTCTACCGCCTGTTTTTGTCACGCGAAACATTCCATCGTGTCAACCGTATAGTGCTTTTGCTCACTTCCGTGGCCTCTTTTTTGCTCCCGCTGTGTGTTATCACCATGCACGAGACGGTTACAATGGAGATGCCTCAGATAACATTGGATGATTTAGATGTCTATGTTGCTGATGTACCGCTTCAGGAGCCGCAGACCCCATTTTGGCAAATTCTGTTACCTATACTCTTTGTAATAGGTATGTTGGTCACATTAGGCCACACTCTATGGTCGTTGTTCAGGATAGTATCTCTGATAAGTAAAAGCGAAAAGCATCCTCAGGATGATGGCACCATTATCTGTGTGACCGGTAATGCTGATATGGCTCCATTCAGTTGGATGATTTTTATAGTGATGAATCGCAGTGATTACGAAGAACGCAATTCTGCGATCCTGACTCATGAACGAGGTCACATCCGTCTTCACCATTCGTGGGACTTGCTCCTCGTTGATACTCTCACCTCCCTCCAGTGGTTCAATCCCGCCATTTGGATGCTTCGCAGCGATCTGCGTGCCATTCACGAATATGAGGCCGACGGTGTAGTACTCTCAAAAGGGATCAATGCACGTCAATATCAATACCTGTTAATCACAAAAGCCGCGAGCATTGGTGGGTACTCCCTTGCTAACGGTATTAGTCATAGTACCCTAAAAAACCGAATTAATATGATGTTACATACTCAATCCCCCCGTCGCAGCCTCTTGAAATTGTTGGCACTTCTGCCAATAGTAGCTATTACATTGGCTGTGAATGCTGAAACTGTAACCGATTATGTTTACAATGAACCACAGACTCCTGTAAAGAAAGGAAACAAGGCTGGTACTATCAACCTTGGGGCAGGTAAAACAATTGTTGTTGAAAAGGCTGACAATGCTAAAGCTGAAGATGCTCTGCCTGCTGACTTAGAGAAGTTTACTATTAGTGGTACTGTCTATGATGGTTCTGCTGCTCAGAAGACGCCAATTATTGGTGCAATAGTAAAGATTGCAGGCTCAAAGAAGGGCACCGTTACTGATATGGATGGTAACTTCCGCCTGGAAGTGACTGCAGGTGATCGTATCGAAGCAATTTACATGGGCTTTGAACCGTTTACTATCGGTGTAAGCAAAACATTCTCGGAGAGAAACGACTACAAGATTATGTTGAGAAAGGAAGGTGTCGATCCTAGTAAGCCATACGATGTGGTAGAAAAGATGCCTCAGTTCCCTGGTGGTACTGGAAAACTCTTCGAGTTCCTTTCTAAGAATGTAAAATATCCTGCTGAGGCAGAGAATAATGATGTTCAGGGGCGTGTTATAGTTACTTTTGTAGTTGAAAAGGATGGTGAGATATCTAATGCTAAAGTTGTTAAGTCCATTCATCCTGCTCTCGATGCAGAAGCTCTCCGTGTTATTAATTCAATGCCGAATTGGACACCTGGTATGCAGAATGGTGAGGCTGTGCGTGTGAAGTACACCGTGCCTGTTACATTCAGACTCCAGGGCAAAGATTCCAATATTGGTGATGCGAAGTCGGAACTCGGTAAGGGAGCCAATGTTTTGGGTGAGATGGTTGTTGTAGGTTTTGGAAAACAAGATGATGCAGCTTCTGCAAAGCGTCCACTTTTTGTAGTTGATGGTGTGACCATGGATTATGAAAAAGTAAGAGGTATCAATCCTGACAACATATCTGGTATGGAAATACTGAAGGATAAGGCTGCCATTGAGAAATATGGTGAAAAGGCAAAGAATGGCGTGGTAGTAATCCATACAAAGAAGAAATAATACTCTCTCTTAAATAATAATGAAACTAATACTATCTTTTATCACCCTCGCTCTTCTGGCGGTCTCTCCCGCCAGAGGCGAGAGTGTTGATTCTCTCAAAATATGTATGCAGGCTGGTGACAGCTGTATGCAGGAGTATGATACTTTTGAGGCGCTAAAGTACTATCAGAAGGCTTACGATTTGGCGAAGGCAAGAAGCCAGAATCGGGCAAAAGAAAACCTTGGCCTTCCTCTTGAACATTTAGAGAAACTTCCTAAAGAGAGGCAAGATGAGATTATTGAACGACTGAAGCATTCGGCTGAGCAAAGCGCCATAGTTGATTGTGCGGTTCAGATGAAATTGGCCGACTGCTATTATAAACGGGCTAATTATGGTAAAAGTGCTGATTTGCTGAAAACTATTCCTGAGGATTCGCTCTCCCATGAATCTTTCCGGCAGTTAGCTTTCAGTTATCAGAAGCAGGGCGACAACGACTCTTTTATCTATTGGGCTCAGCAGTTGGTTGCTCGTTTTCCCATGGATGGTGAGGTGGTGGCTGGATTAACCAATGGTTATACCAAAGCCAATCAACCCGAAAAAGGCGTGATTTGCGGACTGAAGTATTCGCTGAAAGACTCTACTAACATCTTGGTAAACAGGGCTTTGGGCGATGCTTGGTTTGTGAGTCGTAATTTCACTGCTGCTGGTTTGATGTACGAGCGCTTAATGGAGCAGGGCGATTCAATTTTCAATACCATCTATTCTGCCGGTATGTGCTATTCGCAGATACAAGACCTGAATCGTGCCTATAAGTATCTGCAGCTGGCTTTGGTTAAAAGTGGTATGCAACACTTTGGTTGTGCCTATCGCCTGGGTATCGTATGTAACGATTTGCATAGTTACGACGAGGGACTTGGTTATCTCGACCTTGCTTTAGAGATTCAGAAACCAGATACAGCGGTGATGAAGGCCATTACTCTGTCTCAGGGGGAGGCTTATTATCTTACCAAACAGTATGATAAAGCTGTTGAGGCCTGGAAACGTCACTTGGAGTATAACCCAGGTTCGGTTGCTACCTATTACAATATAGCTAGTGCATACTACTACTTCCTTGATGATAGCCAACAGTCAAAGGCATATCTTGAGAGATTCCTGCAGGTGGCTCGCAAGGAAGAGAATCCTACTCCACAGCTCAAGGATATGATAGAGAAATCCGAAAAGCTTTTACGCACAACAAATTTCGGTTCGAAAGCTAAGCCTAAGCGTAAATAATTACAATATGGTTTCCATTGTGGTTTTCTGCACCTGCATTCCCATGTTCTTGTAGAAACTTATAGCAGGGTTATTACCTTCCCAAACATTCAGTGTGATGTGATGACACTGTATGGATCGCGCATAGTTGAGTACGTGTTCATACAGTGTTTTTCCTATGTGTTTGCCACGAGCATGCTCGTCAACGCAGATGTCGTCAATATAAAGCGTCTTCACGTTTTCCAGCAGTTTGTGGTCTTTTACTTCTGTTATCTGGCAGAAAGCGTATCCTTGCACTTCTCCATCATCATATACGAAGATGGGCTTACTGTCATCGTTTAACAAAGTCTCCAGTTCCTGCTCATCGTATTTTGTAGTGTTGGGCTTAAACAGGTCAGGACGAATCACATGGTGCACCATATTGACCTGATGCAATAACTCGATAATACGCTTTATGTCGTTCTTGTTTGCTCTTCTAGTCATATAATAAAAGTTTTGTTTGGTTAGATGCGTGTCAGTCGATAGGCTTTGCCGCGATCAGATTCGATCTTCAAGTTTGAATTCTGTTCTATTACAGGCTTAAGTCTACGTATGAGGGTATATAGTGTTTCGTTTGCATCGGGTTTCTTTGGCCATAGCGTATCACATATCTCTGTCTTAGAAAGCTGGTGATTACTTGAGGTGAAGAACATCTCCATCAACTGCTGCTGCATGGGAGTGAGTTTGATGGGCTGACCTTGGACGTTGTAGAAGATCTTTTCGTTATCTGCAAAACTCAATCCGCCAAATTGTAAAGGCCTGGACGTCTGTTCTGTATGTTGACGAAAGCGATAGACACAGAATGTGGCCCATAGTAGTGTTATGGTCCATAGAATGGCTGTGGGACGCTGGTCGGACAGACTGAAAATGGTAGCCTGCGAACAGCTGGCGTATGCTTTGAACTGGCGGCCCTTTGTATCAACAGCTATCGTGGCCTTGCCGCGTAGCTCGGCTATCTGCAGATGACTGTTGAAGGTGCGGATAGTGTCTTGGGTGATGACATCGCTCTGTTGTTCGGCTAATGCCTGATTGAGGGCTTGGTTGAGATCGTTTTCAACAATCTGCTCGGTTGCGCGATAACTGCTGAGACTAGTTGCGCTCGATGCAATTATTAACGATAATAGTACTAAAACCAAATATTTCTGTTTCATAATGTACTTATTTAGTCAGATTGATTATATTCTGTGTGCAAAGTTACGCATTATTTCCTATATATAATAGTCAAAAAGAATAATCAAAACATAAAAAAACTTAAAAGTTGCTTTTGGGGATTTAATATATTTGTGTATATTATAATATATTAGTACCTTTGCACCCGCAAAAGTGAGTATTGCGCTGGCCGTGGAGCTATCAATGCCCTGATAAATAGCAACTTAGCCTTCGAAAACGAAGTAGTTGAAGTTCCTTTTTAAGTGGGTGTTTTATGCGCGCGGAAGTTGCGAGAACCACTTAAAAAGGAACATTTATTATATATTTTTATAAACATTATTAATTTTAAACTGAAATGCCAGGATTAATTGGAAGAAAAATCGGAATGACATCCGTTTTCAGTGCCGACGGTAAGAATGTACCGTGCACTGTGATCGAAGCTGGTCCTTGTGTTGTAACTCAGGTTAAGTCTGTTGAGAAGGATGGCTATGAGGCTGTTCAGCTCGCCTTCGGAGAGAAGAAGGAGAAGAATACCACAAAAGCAATGATGGGTATCTTCAAGAAGGCTAACACGACACCAAAGGCCCACTTGGCCGAGTTCAAGTTTGATACCGAGCTCAATCTCGGTGACACCGTTACAGTCGACATCTTCGAGGGTGCCGAGTTTGTTGACGTTGTTGGTACATCAAAGGGTAAAGGATTCCAGGGCGTTGTGAAGCGTCATGGTTTTGGTGGTGTAGGCCAGGCTACTCACGGTCAGGACGACCGTCTGCGTAAGCCAGGTTCTATCGGTGCTTGTTCTTATCCCGCCAAGGTATTCAAGGGAATGCGCATGGGCGGCCAGATGGGAGGCGACAGAGTTACTACTCAGAACCTCAAAGTGTTAAAGGTAATCCCAGAGCACAACCTTATTCTTGTTAAGGGTAGCTGCGCTGGTTATAATGGTTCAACTGTAATAATCAACAAGTAAGATGGAAGTTAGCGTATTGAATATCAAAGGTCAGGAGACCGGACGTAAGGTAACTCTGAACGAGGCTATCTTCGGCATTGAACCAAATGACCACGTTCTTTATCTGGACGTAAAGCAGTATCTCGCTAACCAGCGTCAGGGTACAGCTAAGTCTAAGGAGAGAAGCGAAATCTCTGGTTCTACTCGTAAGCTTGGACGTCAGAAGGGTGGCGGCGGTGCCCGTCATGGAGATATCAACTCACCTCTGCTGCGTGGTGGTGGTCGTGTGTTTGGTCCTACACCTCGTGACTATAGCTTCAAGCTGAATAAGAAGGTTAAGGCACTTGCCCGTAAGTCAGCCCTGTCATACAAGGCTCAGGAGAATGCAATCGTTGTTGTAGAGGACTTCACTCTCGAGGCTCCAAAGACTAAGGAGTTTGTAAACATTGCAAAGAACCTGAAGGTAGATGGCAAGAAGAGCCTCTTCGTAATGTCAGAGACTAATAACAATGTATACATGTCGGCTCGTAATCTGCAGAACGCAGAGGTTATGGAGGCTTCACTGGTTAACACCTATAAGGTGCTGAACGCTGATGTCCTGGTAATCACTGAGAAGTCTCTGGAGACTATCGACAGTATCTTAAACAAGTAAAAGGAGGACTAAGGATATGGCATTTATCATTAAACCTATGGTCACTGAGAAGATGACCAAGATTACAGACAAGTCTTCTGTAGAAAAAACTTATAAGGTAAAGGGCGAGGAGCGTACCAAGAAGGCTGAGGCCAAGTATGGTTTCATCGTTCGTCCTGAGGCTAATAAGCTTGAGATTAAGAATGAGGTTGAGAGCCTGTACAATGTTACAGTAATCGACGTGAACACAGTTCGTTACGCCGGCAAGCGTAGCTCACGCTACACTAAGGCTGGTCTGATCAAGGGTCAGAAGAACGCGTTCAAGAAGGCAATCGTTACTCTTAAGGAGGGCGATGTAATTGATTTTTATAGCAATATTCAGTAATAAAAATGGCAGTACGTAAATTAAAGCCCGTAACTCCGGGTCAAAGACACAAGATTATTGGCACGTTCGAGGATATTACTGCATCCGTGCCAGAGAAGTCTCTCGTTTACGGTAAGCGTTCAACCGGTGGTCGAAACAACACCGGTAAGATGACTGTTCGCTACATGGGCGGTGGTCACAAGAAGAAGTATCGTCTGATCGACTTCAAGCGAGAGAAAGATGGTGTTCCAGCTGTAGTAAAGACAATTGAGTACGATCCAAACCGTTCGGCTCGTATCGCACTTCTTTTCTACGCTGATGGTGAAAAACGTTATATCATTGCTCCTAATGGACTGCAGGTTGGTGCAACTCTGATGTCTGGTGCAGATGCAGTACCCGAAGTAGGTAATGCTCTCCCACTTGCTAACATCCCTGTTGGTACAGTGATCCACAACATCGAGATGCGTCCCGGTCAGGGTGCCAAGCTCGTTCGTTCGGCTGGTAATTTCGCTCAGTTGACTTCTCGTGAGGGTAGCTATTGCGTTATCAAGCTCCCTTCAGGCGAGACTCGTCAGATTCTCTCAGCTTGTAAAGCTACTGTAGGTAGTGTAGGTAACTCAGATCACGCTCTCGAGGCATCAGGTAAGGCTGGTCGCTCTCGCTGGTTGGGTCAGCGTCCTCACAACCGTGGTGTTGTTATGAACCCACATGATCACCCAATGGGTGGTGGTGAAGGACGTCAGTCTGGAGGTCACCCACGTTCACGTAAGGGCTTGTACGCTAAGGGTCTTAAGACTCGTGCACCTAAGAAGCTTTCAAACAAGTACATTATTGAAAGAGCTAACAAGAAGTAAACAAGTTAATTAGAGTAAATTATGAGTCGTTCATTAAAGAAGGGTCCATACATCAACGTATCACTCGAGAAGAAGATTCTCGCTATGAATGAGAGTGGTAAGAAGAATGTCGTTAAGACATGGGCCAGAGCATCAATGATCTCACCCGATTTCGTGGGACACACTGTTGCAGTTCATAACGGTAACAAATTTATCCCTGTTTACGTTACAGAAAACATGGTTGGTCACAAGCTCGGAGAGTTCGCACCTACCCGTCGTTTCGGTGGTCACGCCGGTAACAAGAAGTAATCCCAGGGAAATTAAGAATTTTAAGAATTAAGAATTAAGAATTAAAATGGGAGCAAGAAAACATATTAAGGCTGAAGAAAGAAAAGCAGCACTTAAGACACAGTATTTTGCCAAGCTGAAAGGCTGCCCCTCTTCACCCCGCAAGATGCGCTATGTAGTGGATATGATCCGCGGCATGGAGGTAAATCGCGCACTGGGTGTTCTGAGATTCTCAAAGAAGGCAGCTGCAGCTGATGTAGAGAAACTCCTCCGTTCGGCTATTGCCAACTGGGAAGCCAAGAATGATCGCAAGGCTGAGGATGGAGAGCTTTATGTAACCCGCGTTTTCGTTGACGAGGGCGTTACAATGAAGAGAATGAGACCTGCACCACAGGGTCGTGGATATCGTATCCGCAAGCGTTCTAATCACGTGACTCTGTTTGTTGATGCTAAAACTAATGATGTAAAAGAATAAGTATGGGACAGAAAGTTAATCCAATTAGCAACCGTCTTGGAATCGTAAGAGGTTGGGATTCAAATTGGTTCGGAGGCAAGGACTTCGGAGATAACCTGGTAGAGGATCAGAAAATCCGTAAGTACCTGAACGAGCGTCTGGCTAAGGCTAGCGTTTCAAAGATTGTCATCGAGCGCACATTGAAGCTGGTTACTATTACTATTTGCACAGCCCGTCCAGGTCTCGTCATTGGTAAAGGTGGACAAGATGTCGACAAACTGAAGGAAGAACTGAAGAAGCTCTACGACAAGGAGATTCAGATTAATATCTTCGAGGTAAAGCGTCCTGAGCTCGATGCCACGATTGTTGCAAACAACATCGCTCGCCAGGTAGAGGGTAAGATCGCTTATCGCCGTGCCATTAAGATGGCTATCCAGAACACAATGCGTGCTGGTGCCGAGGGTATCAAAGTTCAGATCTCAGGTCGTCTTAACGGAGCTGAAATCGCACGTAGCGAGATGCTTAAGGAGGGTCGTACTCCTCTGCACACATATCGCGCTGACATTGACTACTGCCACTCAGAGGCTCTGACTAAGGTTGGTATTCTGGGTATTAAGGTATGGATTTGCCGTGGTGAGATTTACGGCGACGTTGATCTCGCACCTAACTTTACTCAGGAGAAGACCGGTGGTCGTTCTAATGGCGGTAATGGTCGTGACAGAAAGTTCCGTAATAAGAAGAAGTAATTAATTTATTAAAGTAGAAGCTTATTATGTTACAGCCTAAAAGAGTAAGATATAGAAGACCTCAGGATGGACGCGGCAACAAAGGCAACGCCCACAGAGGAACAACACTGGCTTTCGGATCATTCGGCATCAAGACAATGGATGCAAAGTGGATCGACAGCCGTCAGATTGAGGCAGCTCGTGTTGCTATCAATCGTTATATGAACCGTGAAGGTCAGGTATGGATTCGCATCTTCCCTGATAAGCCAATCACCCGCAAGCCTGCTGATGTGCGAATGGGTAAAGGTAAGGGAGATCCCGCAGGATGGGTTGCACCTGTTACACCAGGCCGTATTCTCTTTGAAGTAGAGGGTGTACCTTTCGACATCGCTAAGGAGGCTCTTCGCCTCGGTGCTCAGAAGTTGCCCGTAAAGACTAAGTTTGTTGTAAGACGTGATTTCGATAAAAACGCTTAATTGAGTATGAAGATTAAAGAAGTAAGAGAGCTCGAGACCAAGGATTTGGCAGAGCGCATTGAGGCTGAGGTTGCAAAGTACAACCAGATGAAGTTGAACCACGCAATCACTCCACTTGAGAATCCATCTCAGATTAAGGCAGCTCGTCGCGATATCGCACGCATGAAATCAGAACTTCATCAGAGAGAACTTAATAAATAACAATGGTCCAGATGGAAACAAGAAATTTAAGAAAGACAAGACAGGGTGTCGTTATCAGCAACAAGATGGATAAAACCATTGTTATTGCAGCCAAGTTCAAGGAGAAGCACCCTATGTATGGTAAGTTTGTCCAGAAGACAAAGAAGTATCACGCACACGATGAGAATAACGAGTGCAATGTAGGTGATACAGTGCTCATTATGGAAACCCGTCCTCTGTCAAAGACAAAGAGATGGAGATTAGTTAACATCGTAGAAAAAGCTAAGTAATTATGATACAGACAGAATCAAGACTTACAGTAGCTGACAACAGCGGTGCACGCGAGGCTCTCTGCATCCGTGTATTGGGCGGTACCAAGCGCCGTTATGCCAGCGTAGGTGATATCATCGTTGTGTCTATCAAGAACGCGATCCCTACAAGTGATGTAAAGAAGGGTGCAGTATCAAAGGCTTTGGTTGTTCGCACAAAGAAGGAAATCCGTCGTGCTGATGGTTCTTACATCCGCTTCGACGACAATGCCTGCGTACTGCTGAACAATGCAGGTGAGCTCCGCGGTAGCCGTATCTTCGGCCCAGTTGCTCGTGAGCTCCGTGCCGTGAATATGAAGGTCGTTTCTTTGGCACCTGAGGTACTGTAATAGTTAATAATTAACAGTTAAGAGTTAAGAGAAATGGCAAAATTCAATATTAAGAAAAACGATACAGTCATCGTTCTGGCCGGTGAGGACAAGGGCAAGACTGGTAAGGTGCTGAAGGTCATGACCGACAAGCAGCGCGCACTCGTTGAGGGCATCAATATGGTGAACAAGAGTGCTAAGCCAAGTGCCAAGAATCCTCAGGGAGGCTTTGTGAAGATGGAGGCTCCTATTCACATTTCGAATATTAGTTTGATTGATCCAAAGAGTGGCAAGGCTACCCGTGTTGCTATCAAGCGCGAGGGCAAGAAGGTCGTTCGTATCGCTAAAAAGTCAGGAGAGGAGATTAAGTAATGGCAAATACAGCACAGTTAAAGAAAGAGTACAAGGAGAAGATTGCTCCTGCTCTTCAGAAGCAGTTCAACTACACTTCAGCTATGCAGATTCCTGTTCTGAAGAAGATTGTAGTAAACCAGGGTCTTGGTGACGCAACTCAGGATAAGAAGATTATTGAGGTAGCCATCAACGAGATTACCGCTATCTGCGGTCAGAAGGCTGTTGCAACATATTCTAAGAAGGATATTGCAAACTTCAAGCTTCGTAAGAAGATGCCTATCGGTGTTATGGTAACTCTGCGCCGTGAGCGTATGTACGAGTTCCTCGAGAAGCTCGTTCGCATCGCTCTTCCTCGTATCCGTGACTTCAAGGGTATTGAGAGCAAGTTCGACGGTCGTGGTAACTACACACTGGGTATCCAGGAGCAGATTATCTTCCCAGAGATCAATATCGATTCAGTAGACCGCATCCAGGGTATGAACATCACCTTCGTAACATCAGCTCAGACTGACGAGGAGGGATTCGCACTGCTCAAGGCTTTCGGTCTTCCATTCAAGAACGCTAAAAACGATTAAGAGATATGGCAAAAGAATCAATGAAAGCCCGCGAGGTAAAGCGCGCTAAGCTCGTTGCTCGCTATGCTGAGAAGCGTGCCGCTCTGAAGAAGGTTATCGCTACAAGCGAGGATCCAGCAGAGGCTTATGAGGCAGCTCGCAAGTTGCAGAGCATTCCCAAGAACGCAAATCCAATCCGTCTGCACAACCGTTGCAAGATCACTGGTCGTCCAAAGGGATATATGCGTCAGTTCGGTCTTTCTCGTATCCAGTTCCGTGAGATGGCATCAAACGGTCTGATCCCTGGAGTAAAGAAGGCTAGCTGGTAATCCACTTCGATTTAAGCAAAAGAGATTTATTAATTTAATATTGTCGGGGTAGTCCCGATTAATTAAAACTTTTATTTTATGACAGATCCAATAGCAGATTATCTGACAAGACTCAGAAACGCCATCATGGCACATCACCGTGTCGTTGAGGTTCCTGCGTCAAACTTGAAGAAGGAAATCACTAAGATCCTCTTCGAGAAGGGTTACATCCTGAACTACAAGTTCATCGAGGATGGTCCTCAGGGTACTATCAAGGTTGCCTTGAAGTACGACCCAGCAACTCGTGAAAATGCCATCAAGTGCCTGAAGCGAGTTTCAACACCAGGTCTTCGCCAGTATACTGGTTACAAAGACATGCCGAGAGTAATTAACGGACTTGGAATCGCAATCCTTTCCACGTCTAAAGGTGTAATGACAGACAAAGAGGCCGCAGCCCTGAAGATTGGTGGTGAGGTTCTTTGCTATGTATATTAATTGGAGGATAGAATATGTCAAGAATAGGAAAATTGCCAATTAGTATCCCTGCAGGCGTTACTGTTGCTCAGGACAAGGACGGTGTTGTTACCGTTAAGGGTCCAAAGGGAGAGCTGACACAGAAGGTTGACCCCTCTATCAAGATGACTATCGAGGACGGTCAGGTTAAATTCGAGATCGATGAGAACAGCCCTGTAAACGTTAAGCAGAAGCAGGCTTTCCATGGTCTTTATCGTGCGCTTGTTAATAATATGGTTGTAGGCGTAAGCGAAGGTTACAAGAAGGAGATGGAGCTCGTAGGTGTAGGTTACCGTGTTTCTAACCAGGGTAACATCATCGAGTTTGCTCTCGGTTATACTCACCCAATCTTCATCCAGCTTCCTAAGGAGGTTAAGGTTGAGACTAAGTCAGAGCGTAACCAGAACCCTCAGATTATCCTCGAGTCATGCGACAAGCAGCTGCTCGGTCTGATTTGTGCTAAGATTCGTTCTTTCCGTATGCCTGAGCCTTATAAAGGAAAGGGTATTTTGTTCAAGGGTGAGGTTATCCGTCGCAAGTCGGGTAAGTCAGCATCAGCTAAGTAATTTTAATTGATTTACGATTATGACAACAAAGAAAGTAGAAAGACGAATTAAGATCAAATATAGAATTCGTAAGAACGTTTTCGGTACAGCCGAGCGTCCTCGTCTGAGCGTTTTCCGCAGCAACAAGCAGATCTATGCTCAGGTAATCAATGATTTGGAAGGTAAAACACTTGCTTCTGCATCATCACTTGGTCTTGAGGCTATGCCTAAGATCGAGCAGGCTGAGAAGGTAGGTGAGCTGGTAGCTAAGAAGGCTCAGGAGGCTGGCGTTACTGCCGTTGTCTTCGACCGTAACGGTTATCTGTATCACGGCCGTGTAAAGTCGCTTGCAGACGCAGCACGTAAAGGTGGACTTAAATTCTAAACGATTATGGCAATGAACAAAGTTAAAGTAAATAGTGACGTAGAGTTGAAAGACAGACTGGTTGCCATCAACCGTGTTACC
>Ga0256405_10003946_pt1 | contig 29147 bp, 26 predicted proteins | sample RumenRJG_02DNA_FD_189096 | JGI IMG/M metagenome (GOLD analysis project Ga0256405, IMG submission 189096) | Bovine rumen microbial communities from Lethbridge, Alberta, Canada - RJG_02 | ecosystem: Host-associated > Mammals > Digestive system > Stomach > Rumen | place: Canada: Alberta... | reverse complement strand
AAGGGAAAGAATGCAGGCCTGCTCAAGATTAATGAGATGGACCGCAATCTTCTCGAGGCCCTTAAGGCAGGCGACAATCGTAAGGACGAGGCCCGTCAAAAGGGATATGATCTGTATGAGAAGAAGTACAGAAGCCAGGTACAAGAGATAGAGAAAGGTATTCACCAGGCCATTATGGATGGCGCTTTGGAGGAGTTGCCCGCCCCGGGAACAGAAGCCCGCTGCGAGGCGGCCGCAAAGCGGTTCCAGGCTCTTAAAAAGCAGGAATTTGCTATTGAATGCAAGTTCTACGAGGAGTATCTCCCTATTTGGAGAAGCGCAATCGCAGGCTCGATGGAGTACTATAAGACCGAAGTAATGAAACTCTCCGAAGAAAGGGAAGCCTTCCGCGCCCAGCAGCTTGCTCAGACAGGCAGCACTGAGTTTATGGCTCCTGCCTTCACTCCGGACGCGGTGGCTCAGCAGTATTTCGATCTCGCTAAGGACATCGCAGATTACAAACTGGAATTGCCGGATGATTCGGTATCGATGGAATGAAAAACGTGAACAGATTCTTTACTTTGGCGGCAACACTCTCCCTGAGTGTCGCCGCCTTTGCGCAGAATACCTACGTTTCCACTCCCATTGTGAAAGCCATGGAGAGCGGAAAGTACTATATGGCCTTCGATATGGTCCAGGATGGTTACAGGATCAGTGTTGAGACCGCTTTCCGCGGAGGCGTTTCAATGTCCAGGGTGGATATGAACGGTATGAATGCCGTCTCCATGATGGCGGGCGGGCAGTCTTATCTTCTGGATGAATCCAACAAGACCTGGAGCGTGGTCCCTATGGAAACCGCACCTTCCATTCCCAGTCATCTGAAGTTTGTCCGTCAGGGCTCCTGCCTTGTCAACGGTGAGAAAGGCTGGTATTTTGATGAATACAGCGCAGATGGAACTCCCGTCAGGTTCTATTACAATTCTGGGAATGTTTCGGTGATAGAGATGGATGGAAGCGGCCCTATGGTCCTTCGCTCTTTCAGCAGCACCATCCCTTCCCGGATGTATTTCTGCCTTGGAAAAGGATGGCGCGGTTCCGGCGGCGGAGTGCCCCCTCCGCAGTGCTCCTCCTCCTGGACAGATACTGGAACGGCCTTGGAACTTGCCGGTCAGACCAATGCATCCACGGTTGCCGTCAGCGGCATTCAGGCAGTATCGGCCCCTGTTTATGCCTCAGACTTTGGAACGGCCGTAAAGCGGGGGAAGGCCCGTATGGACCGTAATGTCACGGAAGAAGGCGTATGGCTTGCCCTTCAGCAGATTGTGAAAGAGTCCGAGGGAAAGACCGACGCTGAGCTCGAAGAGGAATTCCTGGAATATACCGGGGAGGTCTCAAGGCTTTATTTCTCAGGAGTTGTCACCGGAGAGATGATAGAAGGCCTCATTGCACGCGCAAGCGTGTGTCCTCATCCCGCCATTCTCACAACCACCGGAGACCTCCTGACGGAGATAGGCCAGTTGGAACTGGGTAAAAAGTACTACGAGTATGCCATCACGGTGGATGGAACGCTTATCCGGCCCAGATATGCCCTTCTTGAGTATTATCTGGACCTTGACAACTACACCAAGGCCCGCGGAATAGTGAACTGGATCCTGGAAATGGGGCCTCACGGCCTGGAGGACGGCAGGGCATACCTCTACAAGGCAATGCTTCAACTCAAGGAGGGTAAGGACATGGATGCCGTCACAACCCTTTTCAAGTCTATGTCCCTTGGGTATTTCGACGAGAATTCCCTTATTATGCTTACCTCCATCCTTAACCAGTTGGAGATGGGATTCTTCATGGCATATGACGACAAACTGGACCCTATGCCCATGGTCCGGGAGGTTTTCAGCGATTCCAACCTGGCGCTGCTGAAAAAGGCCATCACTTATTCCAAGGAGAATGAAATAGTACCTGAGTCCTGGGATCTGAGTTTCGGCCCTCCCGCTCCGGGAGGTCTGGAAGCCCTTCGCAAATACAACCGCGGCAAAGAGGAATCTCTGGATAAAAGGGCATCGGAATATGATGCTTATGCAGGCAGAAAAGCGGAAAAGGATCCCAATGTGGCCCTTTGCCTGAGTAAAGGCATTGGTTATCTTATGCAGGGCTTTGATGCCGGAATAAATTATCTTGCCGATGAAACCAGCGGCTCAACTTCCAGGCAGGAAGCCGCCAGCGCAGCGGCTGCCGCCACCGCCGCAAGCGCATCTATCGCCCAGTTCACTTCCGGCAGTTACGACAGGCTTACCTCCCTTATGGGGATGGAACTTGGTGTAAGCAGTTTCTATCTCCCTGATATGAGAACTTTCTGGTGCCTTTACGCCTTGAACCGGTACTATATGTATCTTATGCGCTATGCGTCGGGCAATGTGAGCGAGAAGCAGTGCCCATCTTCGTACAAAGAGTGGATGTCACTGGATAATGTGACAAGTAAAAAGTTTTCCGACAGACAGTCCGTTCTTCTGGAAAAGGAATTGGTCCAGGAGATGGAACTGGCAGGAAAGTGCCAGAAACTCTTTGACGACTGGTCTACTGCTCATCCCGATGCCTCCGATTCTACTATTGCAAGGGCTCACAGGAGGTTTTTCCGGCCTTACAGGATAATGAGTGAGGTGGATCATCCGCTGGAAAGGCTTAATGTGATAGAGATTCCGCAGGATGAGGAGATGATGCGTCACCGGGTGGATTACTACAGGTCCGGCATTATGCCGCTTCTCTCTGACTGGTGGGCCGATATTGACCGTTATTCCCAGTACTGCCTGTCTTCAAGTGTCCGTGACTGGGTTAGATATTCCACCGCCGCATCTGTCCTTCAGGAACAGTCCCTTATCTATGGCGCGGCCGCCGGAAGGGGAGAGTTTTTTGCCGATACCAGGACAAGGCTTGAGAAAAAACGCGCGGCAATCCTTGAGCAGGAATACAGGGACAGGGCCGAATCCCTGAAGGAATTCGAGGAGGACTATCAGGCGCTTCTTCTGCAGGAAGAACTGATTCCGCCGCCTCTGATGGGTAAATACGGAGACCTGAATGCTAAGGTCAGTCTGCCTTTCGGGGATATCCGCATTGGTTATATTTCCGGAAAATGGGGAGTCCAGCTGGAGAACAATATCTCCGTCAAGGACTACCTTATGCTTGCCCTTGAGGACACTGCAGCGGGAGATTTCCTGCATAGTTTGGGAGTAGAGGAGATAACCCCTTCCAGGGAACTGCAGATTATGGATGACGCCAGGAAAAAACTGTACGACAAAGCGCAGGGTATAGCGGAAAATCTGATTGGTTCAGGGCCCGGTGCCGCTGCCATTGCGGCCTTGAAAGCGAAGAACGGGGATCTCATCCAGACTAAGAGCGAGCAGCTGAAGGACCAGGTAATCCGTGACAAGAACGGCAATCTCTGGGTAAAGAAGACCAGGGAAGATTCCGTTAATATCAATAACCAAGTAAAAATGTCAAGGAGTGATATCTCTGCCGGCCGTGCCAGAGTGCGCCGTGATGCCTGCACATTCAACCTCTTTGGGGTAGAGATTGACGCCGCTCAGTATCACAGGACCAGGAGATAATATGAAACGATTCCTTATTTTACTCGCATTGGTATGTACCACTGTAGCCCGGGCTCAGGACGAGCCGGAGCCGCCGGGATGGTTCAATGTCTCAAAACTTGCTTTTGTGGCAAGCGGAGGCTCCGACAGGGCACTTGCTCCCATCCAGTATATGTTGTTTGCCGATAAGACAGTGAAGGAGAATGAGGAACTGTTTGGCCAGTACCTCACATTGATGGAAGAGATAGGCCAGGAGGAGGTAAACCAGGCCGTTCCTGAAACTCTCAAGATACAGGAAGAGGCGATAAATGAGTTGCGCCAGAACCTCAAGGATAATCCTAACCCGCAGCTTCAGGCCGCTCTGAACGATATGGTCAGGGAATTTGAGAGGCAAAAAAGAGAGGCGCTTTCCCAGTACGTAAAGCCCTCGAAGAGTTATTCTTATGATCCTGCGACTATCCTGCGAAGACTAAAATCAATAGCAGTCAACCGGAAGATCTACTCCGGCTATTGGGAGGCTGGAAACGGCCTTTACTGTGTCAACGAATCACCACGCTACTGCTCTCTTGATGAAGATGACCGGTACACTCACACAAAGATTACAGTAGCGGAAAAGGACCATTATAAATGGGGCTTTATAAATGAAAACGGACGCCAGGTGACTCCGTTTCAATATAGTTGGGTCAACGTTCACGCTATTCATCCCGATGCGTTTCCGGATCTTGACCTGATATTTGTCTATAAACGGGAGCCTGACGGGAGTGTCCACGCCGGGGCCATCAACTATAGGGGAGGGGTCCGCATACCTTTTGTCTATGACGAGAACCTGATGGATGTATACCACAGGGAGGAGTTCGTCCCATTTGCAAAGGATGGCAAAATCGGCCTTGTGAGCATATATGGCGGCAAGGTGGCGCTCCCATTCGAATATGATTACATCTCTTCCCGAATAGTTGGCGGCTGGATGGTGAGCAAGGACCGGATTCACTACGGGATGGTGAGCGTTAAGACGGGTAAACTCATTACCCCTCTGAAGTACAGGGGCCTCTGGGATGGCAGTGACCCGTCATTCCTCCGTTTCGACGGCAAGGTGGACGTCTATGATGAGGACGGCCGTCTTATCCGTACCGAAAATGCTCCTACTTACGATGATTAAAAACTATTGATATGAAACGCATTCTTTTACTCATTGTCGCAGCGGCGCTGTTAGTGCCCTGCGCAGCTCAGAACAAGGCTCTTGAGAAGACTCTTGGCGACAAATTTGCTTTTGCCGGTCTTGAGACCGCAAAACTGGTCCCCGCCTTCGCAAGCGAGATCAGCGAATTGAAAACTGACCCCCGCAGCGAGAGCAAGCCCATGAAAGATGAGGTCTTCTTCTATACCGGCCCGAACATCACGGCTATCCCTGCCGCCAAAGTTCAGGCTTATCTGCAGAAGGTATATTCGGCAGTAAAGAAAGCCGCCGACGGCGGTGTCATCTACAAAGCCAAAGGCATTTCCGGAGATGAACTTGGCGAACAGATCACCACTCCTCCCACAACCGACAAACCGGCCGCTACAATCATGTACCTCTATCAGCATGGCGGAACCTGGTTCAATATTACCGTCGGCCACAAAGCCTACTTCCGCAAGTTCAAGAAAGACTACGGCGAAAAATTCATCGGCGTCGGCATCACCGTAAAAGAGATGCTTGGAGAGGTGAAGTAACTGAATTTACGTATAATTTATTCTAAGCATCCGGCTGCTGGCCGTCGTGGGCTTTCCACATGCACTCCGTGATCTTCATGTCGGAAAATGCCGCCGTGAAAGAGGATTCTTCAGGAGAGCAGGCATATATGCCGAAGGAAATCTCATCGGCACCCTCATACATGTGGCAGATGCGCATCTGGCTGAAACTCACTCCGTCCGTTGAGCACTCGATGCAGTAGTCGTCGGCCCGGCGGGAGAAGCGGTACCACATGGTCTTTACTTCTGCCGGGATTGCCGTGGTGGCCCAGTCGGACCAGCCGTTGTTGGTGGCCACGCTGCCCAGGTGCTGGAACTCTTCGTTCTCGTATTCCACCGAGCCTTTCAGCCAGTTCTCACTGTCGAGATACATCACGATGCCGCATTGGTCAAAACGATGATGGCTGCCCGTGAAGTCGGTTTTTACCACGAAACTGAAGAACTTCTCGCGCGTCTGCATCTGCAACACGGGGGCATTGTCGTTGCGGAAATGATAATAGGTCCGCTGCCAGAGGTCGGTATGTGGGGCGGTTGTGATGGATATGGTGTCGCCATTTATTTCAAAGGCCGCCGGCTCCCTTGTCCACTGGAGCTGCTCCAGATTGATCTTTCCGTCGTTTGCAAGGGCTTCGGCCACGCTGTCAACGAATTCAGGAGTGTTCTTGGAAGGGTTTCCGCAGGAAATTGCAAGGACGGCCAGTCCAACGCAAAAGGTTAATTTATTCATAGCTTGATAGATTTTTTATACACCATGTAAAGGCAGATGCAAGGCGTATGTCGCCATCCTGGAAATGGCCGCCTTGATTCCATTCCAGCGTGCAGTTTTCATTCCCAAGCTGAGCCTTGAGAAGTTCGTATTCGGCACGGACGCAGTCTCCGACCCGTTTGATAGCATGGTTCTTTACGTGTTCTTCCCGGTCTCCGAGGCTCAAGTAAACCTTTGACGCCTTCACCGGATTGTCTTTGGCATAGTCCAGCCAGTCCCTGATCCAGAGCGACGGAGATGCCGCTGCGATTGCGGCAAAGCGATCTGTCTGCATGGATGACCAAAGGGCGAAGAGACCGCCCAGCGAGTAGCCGCCAAGGATGACGGGGAGCTTGCCATAATCGGCCTCCAGCGCAGGCATAAGCGACTCCGTCACGTAGTGGAGCGTATCCCCGGCCATGGTTCCAACTTCCGGTTTGCGGTTGATGGCGTCGTCGTGCCAGGGAGTTAGGTCCAGGTCCCAGTCGAACACTTGGAACGCCGCCAGCACGAACGGTACGCCGCAGGCTTCGGAAATCAGTTCTGCGGTGCGGTCGAAGATTCCGCGTTCATGGTTCCCCAGCGTTTGAATGAGGATATACCTTGGCTTGGCACTGTCCCAAATAAAGCACTCACGGCCGCTTATTATGGAAGTTTTGTGGCTCATATAATGCAAATGTACATAAAAACCGGCCTGAAAACACCATTTTTCATTAACTTTGCATCAAATAAACCAAGCCGGATGTCAAGAATCTACGTCGCCTCCAGCTGGAGGAACAAATACCAGCCCGAAGTGGTGGCCGCTCTGCGGAAAGCAGGCCACGGAGTTTATGACTTCCGCAATCCCGAAGACAACCCGGGAGGTTTCCACTGGGCCGATGTGGATGAAAACTGGCAGGACTGGCAGCCGGAAGATTATATCCGCAATCTCACCCATCCTGTGGCCGAAAAGGGCTTCAAGGCCGACTTTGACGCCATGCTTTGGGCAGATGTCTGTGTCCTGGTCCTTCCGTGCGGGCGCAGCGCTCACACCGAGGCCGGATGGTTTGCCGGCAAGGGCCTCAAGACCATAGTCTATATGCCGGAAAAGCAGGAGCCGGAGCTGATGTACAAGTTGTTTGACGGGGTGGTTGCGACTCTCGGCGACCTCATTGACAGTTTGGCGTAATATACATTATTTACACGGAACCATGGAAGTCATTCAAAGTTTCACTATCGATCATACCCGACTGAAGCCGGGAATATATGTGTCCCGCGTGGACAAAGGTTTTACCACCTACGATCTCCGTATAACCGAACCGAACAGGGAACCGGCCGTTGCACCCGCCGCCATCCACAGCATCGAACATCTGATGGCTACCTGGTTCCGTAATTCCAGGGTCAGGGAAGATGTGGTTTATGTAGGTCCTATGGGCTGCCTGACGGGTATGTATGTAATCATGACCGGCGACTATTCCGTCGAGGAGATGCGTGCTCTCACCATGGAGTGCCTGGAGTGGATACTGAACCAGACAGAAGTGCCTGCAACAACTCCTGAAACCTGCGGGAATTATCTCCTGCACGATCTGCCTATGTGCAAATGGGAATGTGCCCGTTATCTTCACAGGCTCAAGAACGATTTCCACAGCGAATACTCCAAGCTTCAGGTGACTCTGGAAGACGGCAGAGTCTTTGCAGATGCCTGATCATTCGATTTCAATGGAGTAATAGGTCGAACCATATCCCGCCCAGTAACCAAGGCCGCCGTTTATATTTGTGGCGGGGTTCCTGTAGAGAGGGAAGATGGGGGAGTCTCCCAGAGAGGTATGGGCGTCGAAGTCTGCCCAGATCCGCCATGATCGCTCATCCATCGTGCAGAATCTGACGTGCACCAGATCTCCCTTTACGAAATTTGAAGAAAAGTTGCGCCGCTCTATGCTGCGCCCTTGCGTGATGATGATTTCGGCATTGTCTGCAATGCCGGAGCCGTCTATAGCCCCGGGGAAGGCGGGGACAAAGAAACTGTCTTTCCCTTCGACCTTGGTAAAGATCTGATAGTATTTCTTTTCCGAACTTCTGTTGTTCAGCCGTGCAACCAGGGTGAACAGGCTGTCGGAACCTTCGACTTTCACAGCGGAGAGCTCCTCCAACGGCTCCGGTGCCGTAACCGTAGTGGTGGCCGAAGCGTGCATCCCTTCGTATTCCACGTTGAGGGTGTATGTCTCTCCTGCCTTGCCGATGATCCATCCTGTGGTGAAGATGTAGGGGGGATAGTAATCCTTGTCCGTCTTGCCGAAAAGGATTACGGTGGTGTCCGGACTGCTGATGCTGACCTTGCCCCATTTTACAATGTGATCCTGCAGTTGCCCTACAGTCCTGAACTCCCGGCTCGGAGACACGCTGGTGGTGACCATCACGACCGGCGCCCTACCGGCTTCTATCCATCCTTCAACTACAAGTTCGGGCTCCGTATGCTCCCAGTCCCTGTCGGCGGAGCAGGAACAGATCAAAGCAATCATCGATATCAGCAGCAGTCTTTTCATCGTCAGAATTTATAGAACCAGCCGATGCCCGGCATGAGCTTGAGCGCGAAGCAGAATGGCCTGTAGGCGAAGGCTCCGTCGTGGAACTTGTATTTGTATGCCAACTGGTTGTCCCTGGCCAGGGCGTTGTACAGCGAGGCATTGATCCCGTGCGAGACCTGCCCGTCATTTCGGAAATACCAGTTGAAGTTGAGGTCCAGCCTGATGTATGGGGCGAGCCGCGCTCCATTGTGCCTGCCATATCTGCTTAGAATCTGGCCGGAGCTGATATACATGGCTTCCGGCACTGTGAACGGAGTGCCTGAAGCGGCGATGAAGGTGCCGCCGGCGTCCCATTTGCGGGCACTGTAGGTGAGTGCGGCGTCGAGTTCGTGTATGCGTTCGAAGTTGGAAGGGAAGACGTCTCCGTCGTCAGATCTGCGCAGCGACCTTCCCAAGGAGTAGCTGATCCATCCGGTGAGTTTCCCCGCCTGCTTGTGAAGGATGAGGTTCAGCCCGTAATTCCACCCGTCGGCCCGGATGAGCACGCTGTTCAGATCCTGGGTGTTGCGCAGGAAGTCGAGAATGGTCCCGCAGTACTCCAACTGGTTCCCGAGTCTCCTGCCGTACAGGTCGGCGGAGAGGGAATAGGCGTCGTGCAGGAATCTGAGATTATACGAAAGAGCCCCGTAGACCGATGTCTGAGGTTTGCCGTATCTGCCTGCCAGGATGTTGAATTCTATAGGAAATCCGAGGCTGGTGACTCCGGTGTTGAAGATGTTCTGCGTGGCTGTGCCGGCCCTCAGTTCCAGACTCCCCGCCTTGAACATGTCGTAGCTGATGCTGACGGCAGGGGAGAGGCTCAGGAATGACTCTCTTTCGGGAGAAAGATACCAGGAGCCCTTAAGCGCGATGTCCGCCGACCAGTGCGAGAGAAACAGGCCGCTGTTCCAGCCGGCGGTAAGATCTCCCTGCAAAGCCTTCTGCCTTTCTTCTTTGCCAAGTATCTGCATATACCCCGAGGTGGAGTGCCCGCTCTGGGGGAGTACGTCGTAGAAGGACGCGGACGCCCCGGCCATTAATCTGCCCAGGGAGAAAGCCGCCTCATAGCCGTAGTGCCTGGTATGGGAGGGGATATATCCGCTGTCGTACATATGCTCTACCCCGAGTTTCATGCTGGTGGATGAAGCGAACAGGGTTTGCTTGAGCATGGCTTCTCCCGCTGAATGGTTCCAGTGAACGGCAGCAAGGCCTACCTTCCATCCGAAATCAAGATTCAGGTTGTTGTTCAGCGAAGAGTAGGCCGCCGCATCGGAGGAGCAGAACAGGTCGGCATACACCTGGTCCGCCCCGGTATTCAGGGCCCAGGATGCGTTGAAGTCCCCGAAACCGTATTCGAAAGGATCCCCGTCCACTTTCAGATATTGCCTGTACATCTGATTCAAGAAGGTTTTCCTGCCGGAGATGGCGATGGCTGACTTGCTGCCGGTGCTGAAGCGGACAGTGCCCTGGGCTGCCATGGGGCCGATTGATAAATCTCCGCCCCCAGCACCGCCGGTACTTCTGTCCGGGATCATGTCCAGGCTTCCGCCCAGATACGATTTCATCGACGCCGTGGTGCTATAGTCCAGGGTCCTGAAGTGCGATGGGTTGAATACGGAGAAAATGCCCAGCAGATGGTTCGCTCCATAGATGGGTGCACCGTCTATGGAAACAAGATTGTGCCCGTGGTCGCAGCCCTGGATATGGATGCCGGCGTCGAGTTCGCTGCCGGTCTGTACGCTGGGAAGCAGCCGGATGAAACGCAGCGGGTCGGCATTGCCCATCAAGGTGGGCAGTTTCGCCAAACCTGCGACATCGATCCTGCCGGATTCCGCACGGGCGGACAGAGGAGAAGTGCGCCTGCTGGCGGACACGACTGTGCTGTCGATCAAGCGTAATGAAGAAGAATCGGTCTGCGCCGAAACTCTCAGTGGCAAAAAGCCGAGAAGCAGCAGTGCAGACCGAAGCGGAATACTATGTAAGAAGGATCTCAATTCATTACTGTCTCCATGAACTCGTCGACCTTTTCTTCCCAAGCCTGAATGGCGAGAATGAGGTCGGCGAAATCGTTTTCGTTGAAGAAGACTTCGAAAACGGCGTAACTGGTGCCGTCAGCGAAACGGATGACGGGCACTACATCCCATTCGTTGTCATTCTTGACAGGTTCCAGACCGAGATATGCGGAGCGTTCGGTGCTGTTGTCGTAGAAGACGTCAATCTTCAGGCACTGCTCTGCCTGTCCTACCCATGACTTGAAGGTCGCTTCGGATTCGCGGTTCTCGTCGAGTTTCCCGGAAATCTCAACCAATTTGGCAATGTCGGCTTCTCCGCTGATCTGCAATTCTCCGAGTATGTCTGCTTCGACGGTAACGGAGGAAGGCATGTTCTTGACGTTGTATTCGGTGCCTCTGCTTATCTGGTAGGAAGCGAAACCGTCGTAATTGTTCTCATATTTGTTGTCAATTTCACTCTTTTCAATCGACGCACCCTTCTCGCTTACATTCATCTTTATGATGTCCTTGTCGCCATAGCTGAAAACGTAGGCCACTTCTGCGGATTCTGCGAGATAATCGACTTTCTCGGACTTCAGGGTATACCCGCTGGCGCTGAGGCCGAAATCAATACCGATTTTGTCGGCGGAGATATCGAGAGTGCCGGCCGCTGTGCCGTTGTATTTGATGTCGATGTTCATGTCGGCAACCTTAGACGAACCATCGGAGAAAGTTGCGGACACTTTCTTGGGCATGTAAATATAGGATTCGCTCCTGGAAATGAATACATGTTTGCCGGCCGGAACGGAGATCGAGTTGCTGAAAGCGTCGAAATCGCTGTAAATCTGCTGTTCGCTCATCCACCCGAGATCCGCCATTGTGACGGGATTGTAAAAATGGTATTCGGTCACTCCGTCTTTGCCGGTGCGGGTCACGGCGTCCTGATAAGTATTGCCATACTCGTCTGTAATCCAGTTCATGTACATGGCAGGGCCGGTTTTGTAAGCCTCCCATGAACTGCCGGATTCACTGTAGGAAGAATTGACAAGGAGTTTGCCCATGCTGTCGTATTCTTCAAACTTTGCGGTGCAGGCAAGTTTGCTGCCGTCCACTTCGGCTTCCAGGCTGAAGTCGGATGCCGGAGTGTACTCCCATGCATTCCTGGATGTGTTCAGTATATGCCTGCCGTTGATTTTCGACAGCTGGATTACGCTTTCATCGGAAAACTCCTGTGTGCTGGATTGTCTGTAGTCGCACCACCAGCCATAGTTTGTCTGCGAGGTAGAGGGGATTTCCTTATTGGTCCCGAATATTCCGGCATCTTCGAGATGCTCGAAAGCCGATGTATCGTAGTCTCCGTCCATCACGGCGGCAAGTTTCGACACGGATACGACTGCGTCGCCCCATTTTGAAATGTCACCGTATTCCAGAAGTTCCAGTCCTATTTCCTGAAGCCTTTCTTTCTGCTGGGACTGGGTGAGAGGTTCCTTGTAAGTTTTTTCATTGTTCTCCTTTTCAGGGTCGTCGGGATCCTGCTTGCCGTTGCATGCCACAGCAAACAGTGATGCGATTGCAAGAAGCGTCAGAATTTTTGTTTTCATGATATGCATAAATGATATATAGTCTTATATATAGATGCAAATATAGCTCTAAATGTTGTCATAATAAAAACATTATTCAGCCATTTTTTGTTTCAGAAAATATTTTTTATCTTTGCAGTCCCGTTGGTGCGATGGCCGAGCGGTTAGGCACAGGTCTGCAAAACCTGGTACAGCGGTTCGATTCCGCTTCGCACCTCCAAAAACCGAGGCCGGCGTTATTCAGCCGGCCTTTATTATTGAATAGGTATGCTCGAGACAGGTATAAAAGGAAGGCAGGAAGAAGTCGTAACGGAAGAACTGCTTGCAAAGAACATCGGAAGCGGCAGGGTCAAGGTGTTCGCAACCGCGATGATGATAGCTCTCATGGAGAAGACGGCTGTCCTTTCCGTAGAACCATATCTTGAAGAGGGGCAGAACACTGTCGGGACGGGGATAAATGTTTCACATTGTTCTGCGACGCCCGTGGGTATGAAGGTGTGGGCGGAGACGGAACTTGTAGAAATAGACCGCAGGAGGCTTGTGTTCAAGGTGGCGGCATATGATGAGTGCGGATTGATAGGAGAGGGGACGCATGAGCGCTTTATTATAAATATGGACAGATTTCAGGCAAAAGCCAGTCAAAAAGCAGAGTCGATCGGACATTTTTAAAATTTTTGAAAAATTTTTTAAAAAATATTTGCAATTAAATAAATTTGTACTACCTTTGCACTCGGGTTGAGTAAGTGGTCGTTCTGATCCTTCAACCTATTGGTTATTAGTTTTAGTGTTATTAATTATGTGGTTAGATGAGTTGTTGCCCGCGAGGGTCACAGCTCATTTTTTTTATGTATCTTCGCACCATAAAACATTTGACTATTATGGACGGTAACAAAGAAAACAAGATGAACCTCAATCTGGATCCCCAGATAGCCAGCGGTTCTTATGCAAATCTTGCAATCATTTCTCACTCCCGCAGTGAATTCGTTATAGACTTTGCCAGCACTCTCCCCGGAATGCCCGGTCCCAAGATCAACAACAGGGTGGTCATGAGCCCCGAACATGCAAAGCGCCTGCTGAACGCGCTTGCCGAGAATGTAGGCAAATATGAGTCCCAGTTCGGAAGAATCATGTTGGAAGGTGCCGCCAACGGCAATACCTTCAATCTGGCTGACATGATGCAGGGAGGGGGAGCCAAGTCGTAATGAGCAACTGGAAGAAAATCAAGGCCATTGCATTCGACGTTGATGGCGTGCTTACCGACGGCAGCCTGATCGCATACGACAGCCACGAGATGGTGCGGGTTTTCAACGCGAAAGACAGTTTCGCCATCAGGGTGGCCCTCATGAGGGGCTATCACCTTGCCGTTTTCACGGGAGGGGAGACCGAAGGCGTGCGCAACCGTTTCATAACCTGCGGAATGGCTCCGGAAGACATTTACATGCAGTGCAGGGGCAAGATAAAGGCCCTGGACGACTTCTGCGCCCGTCACGGCCTCGACCGTTCGGAGGTCCTCTATATCGGGGATGACGTGCCGGACGTGCCTGTGATCAAAGCCGTGGGGATAGGTGCCGTTCCTGCAGACGCGGCGCGCGATGCCCTCAAGGCGGCGGACTTTATGTGCGACGCTCCCGGCGGAAAGGGCTGCCTGCGCGAAATCATAGAGGAACTGCTGCGCACCCAGGGCAAATGGTATTTCGAGGACGGCGATTACGAGAAGGTATTCTAGCGCATGGATCTTAAAGGAAAGAAGCTGATTCTGGCGAGCAATTCTCCACGCAGGCGCGAGCTGCTTGCAGGCCTTAATGTTGATTTCGAGGTGGATACGCGCAATAACTTCGAGGAGAACTTCAGTTCTGATGTGCCCCACTCGAAGGTCCCAGCGCTGATGTCGGAAGGCAAGTCCAAGGGCTTCCACAGGCCGCTGGAAGACGATGAAATCCTCATCACATCCGATACAATGGTGCTGCTCGACGGGCTGATCATGGGAAAGCCTCACTCCAGGGAGGAGGCCGTGCAGATGCTGCGGACACTGTCCGGGCGCACCCATGAGGTGATAACGGCAGTGACCGTGCGCGACTGCGCCCGCTGCGAGACCGTCACCGATTCCACCCTTGTGCATTTCCGCGAGCTTCGCGACGAAGAAATCTTCTACTACATCGACACTTTCCGCCCCTACGACAAGGCGGGGGCCTATGGAATCCAGGAATGGATAGGATATGCCGCCATAACGGGCATAAGCGGATCTTTTTACAACGTTATGGGCTTCCCCGTACATAAAGTTTACGAGGAATTGATTAAATTTGCAGATTATGGAACTGAACGCTAAATACAATCCCTCCGAAGTGGAGGACAAGTGGTATTCTTACTGGATCAACAACCGGTGCTTCCATTCGGAGCCCGATTCCCGCGAACCTTATACCATCGTGATACCTCCGCCCAACGTGACGGGAATCCTTCACATGGGCCATGTGCTCAACAACACCCTTAACGACGTGCTCGTCCGCAAGGCCCGCATGGATGGCAAGAATGCATGCTGGGTGCCCGGGACCGACCACGCATCCATCGCCACCGAGAGCAAGGTGGTGGCCAAACTCAAGGGCATGGGTATCTCCAAGGAGGATATCACCCGCGAAGAGTTCCTCAAATACGCGTGGGAGTGGAAGGAGGAGCACGGAGGAATCATCCTTCAGCAACTCCGCAAACTCGGCGCATCCTGCGACTGGGACCGCACCAAGTTCACCATGGATCCGGAACTTTCCAAGGCCGTGATCAACACCTTCGTGTATTTCTACAAGAAGGGTTTGATCTACAGGGGAGTACGCATGGTCAACTGGGATCCCGAAGGGCTTACCGCAGTGAGCGACGAGGAGGTCATCCACCGCGATACCAAGAGTCATTTCTACCATCTTAAATACTACATCTCCGACGGCGCCGGCAATCCTACCGACGACTACCTGGTGATTGCGACCACGCGTCCGGAGACCATCATGGCCGATGCCGCCATCTGCGTGAATCCCAAGGATGAGAGGCACTTCCGCCTGCATGGCAAGAAGGTGCTCATCCCTCTGATCAACAGGGAGATACCTGTGATTGAGGACGATTACGTGGAGATGGATTTCGGTACGGGCTGCCTCAAGGTTACGCCCGCCCACGACGCGCACGACTACGAAATCGGCCTGAGGCACAACCTGCCTGTGTTGGACATCATCGACGATCACGGCCGCCTGAACGAAAAGGCCCAGATCCTTGTGGGTCAGGACCGTTTCGAGGCCAGGAAGAACATAGTGAAGATGCTGGAGGAATCCGGCAATCTGGTGAAGGTGGAAGAGTATACCTCGCCCGTGGGTTATTCCGAACGCACCAACGCCGTCATCGAGCCCAAACTCTCCGCCCAGTGGTTCCTCAAGATGGAGGATCTGGCTGCCAAGGCCCTGGAGTCCGTCGAGAGCGGTGCAGTGAAACTCATTCCGGACAAATACCGCAACACCTATCGCCACTGGATGGAAAACGTGCACGACTGGTGCATCTCCCGCCAGCTCTGGTGGGGTCAGCAGATTCCCGCCTATTATCTGCCGGACGGCAAGATAGTGGTGGAATCTACTCCGGAAGAGGCCCTGAAGGCCGCCCAGGCCATCAATCCCGCCTATACCGCAGCCGACCTGCGTCAGGACGAAGACGTCCTCGACACATGGTTCAGCAGCTGGCTCTGGCCCATCAGCGTGTTCGACACCGAGCGTCCCGGACACCCTGAGCACAAGCCCAACAGGGATCTCTCCTATTATTATCCTACCAACGACCTCGTCACCGGTCCGGACATCCTATTCTTCTGGGTGGCCCGCATGATCATGGCAGGAAACGAGTTCATGGGCGACGTGCCCTTCCACAACGTGTATCTCACGGGAATTGTGCGCGACAAGCTCGGACGCAAGATGAGCAAGACCCTGGGCAACAGCCCGGATCCCCTCGACCTGATCGCCAAGTACGGTGCAGACGCGGTGCGTATAGGCATGCTGCTCTGCTCGTCGGCGGGCAACGACATCTTCTACGATGAATCGCAGGTGGAGCAGGGACGCAATTTCTGCGGCAAGATCTGGAACGCATGGAGGCTGATCAACGGCTGGAGCGTGGACACCAAGGCCGAGCAGCCTGCATATGCACTCGAGGCCGTCAAATGGTTCGACAACCTTCTCAGCCGCACCATCACCGAGGTGGAGGACCACTACGGCAAGTTCCGTATCTCCGACGCCCTGATGGCAATCTACAAGCTCTTCTGGGACGACTTCTGCAGTTGGTATCTGGAGCTTGTGAAACCGGCGTTCGGCGGTGCGATCGACGGCATTACCTACGAAGCTACGGTCAGTTTCTTCGACAAGCTGATCAAACTGATACATCCCGTCATGCCTTTCATCACCGAGGAACTCTGGCAGGTGATGGAGAAGCGCAATCCGGGCGAGACCATAATGTATCAGCGCACTCCCGCAGCAGGGCCCTTCAGTGCGGAATTCCTCGACAAGTTCGCTCTCCTGCAGGACGCCATAGTGAACGTCCGCGCCATAAGGGCACAGAAGGGAATTCCCGCGAAGCAGGTGCTGGACCTCTATGTGGCCGATGATACCCTCGCGGAACTCTATCCGGCTCTCGCCAAGCTCGGCAATGTCAATGTCAAGGAAGGTGCGGCGGAAGGAGCATCCGCATCCTTCATCGTGGGCACGGTGCAGATGAGCGTGCCTCTTGCAGATTTCGTGAACGTCGACGAGGAGCGTGGCAAACTGGAAGCCGACCTGGCATATCAGAAGAAGTTCCTCGCAGGCGTGCGCGGGAAGCTTTCCAATCAGGGATTCGTCGCACATGCCCCCGAGTCCGTGATTGCCGCCGAGCGCAAGAAGGAAGCCGACGCACTGCAGCGTATCGAAGCTCTGGAGAATTCGCTTAAGGCTCTTGGATTATGATACATTTCGAGACCACCATCCCCGTGCGCTATTATGAGGCCGATCCCATGGGTATCGTGCATCACAGCAACTACATACGCTATTTCGAGTGCGCGCGTGACGAGATGATCTCTTCGTGGGGCTATGGAATCGAGAAGTGCCAGGCTGACGGCATAGTCTTCCCGGTTGCAGGCATACAGGTCAAGTATCATGCTTCCGCAAAGGTAGGGGACGTGCTGCGGGTGACTGCCGATATTGAAAGCCTGCCGATGGCAAAACTGGTAGTGAAGCAGGCCGTATACAATCAGAACGGCGTGCTCTGCGCCGACGGCGTGGTCACCCTGGGCTTCATGAACGGCAATACCGGTCGGATAATGGGCTGTCCTGAACAGTTCCGGAAACTGATGGAAAAGTACGACAAATGATATCCATCAACAATCTTACCGTCAGTTTCGGAAGTTGGGAGCTTTTTTCCCGCATCAATTTCCATATCAGCGAGTCCGACAAGATCGGACTCGTTGGCAAAAATGGCGCGGGCAAGAGTACGCTTATGAAGATTATCTGCGGAGAGATGAATCCGACATCCGGCAGTGTGGACAAACCTCAGCATGTGAGCATAGGATACCTCCCTCAGATAATGGAGCACCATAAGGGCAGGAGTGTGCTGGACGAAGCCATGACCGCCTTCGACGAGAGCAACGAGGTCGAGAGGGAAGTGGAGCGGATTACCAGGGAACTGGGGGAGAGAACTGATTTTGAATCAGCGGAATACGGCCAGTTGATTGAATATTTGAATGAGCTGAATGACAGGCTGTCCGTGTTCCATTCGGAGCCTCCCAAGGTGCAGGCCGAGCGCACTCTCCTAGGCCTTGGTTTCCTGCCTTCGGAACTGGACCGGCCGACCGAAACCTTCAGCCAGGGCTGGAACATGCGGGTAGAACTCGCAAAGATACTTCTCAAGCAGCCAGATCTGCTGTTGCTCGACGAGCCCACCAACCATCTGGACATAGAGTCTATCGAATGGCTGGAAAGCTATCTGAAAGACTACAAAGGCGCTGTGATGCTGGTTTCGCACGACAGACGATTCCTGGACAATGTCACCAGGCGGACGGTGGAGTTGATGCTGGGGAGCATCTACGATTATAAAGTGCCTTATACCCAGTATACCGAACTCCGGGCGGAGAGGATAGCCCAGCAGACTGCGGCCTACGAAAACCAGCAGCGCATGATAGAGAAGACGGAGGATTTCATCCGTGCTTTCCGCTACAAGCCTACCAAGTCGAATCAGGTTCAGAGCCGGATCAAGGCCCTCGAGAAGCTTGAGAGAATTGAGATCGACGAGACCGACAATGCCACCCTTACCGTAAAGTTCCCGCCGGCTCCCCGCTCCGGCGACATTGCATACAAATGCACGGACCTGACTGTCGCCTATCCGCAGAAAGTCGTTTTCCGGAATGCGGAAATAGAAATAAAAAGAGGGGAGAAGGTCGCTTTCGTCGGGCGCAACGGCGAAGGAAAGACCACGATGATGCGCGTGATAGTCGGAGAACTGGAACCTGCCGGCGGAGAATCCAGACTCGGGCACAATGTGGATTTCGGTTACTTCGCACAGAATCAGGAGGATGTGCTTGACAAGAAGGAAACGGTTTTCAGCACATTGGACAGGATTGCAGTGGGAGACATCCGTGCCAGACTGCGTGACATTCTCGCCCAGTTCCTTTTCCGCGGAGAGGACATCGACAAACGGGTGTCCGTGCTCAGCGGAGGAGAGAGGGCCCGCCTGGGAATGGCGAAACTGATGCTGCAGAGTCACAATCTGCTTGCATTGGACGAGCCTACCAACCATATGGACATCAAGTCCAAGGACATACTCAAACAGGCGCTGAAGGCCTATGACGGCACATTGGTGATAGTCTCGCACGACCGTGACTTTCTCGACGGGCTGGTAGACAAGGTCTACGAGTTCCGCGACGGTCACGTGAAGGAATATCTTGGAGGCGTCTCCGATTTCCTGCGGATCAGGCGTCTGGAGTCGTTGCAGGAGCTGGAGCGCAGCAACGATGTTTCCACCAAGGATACGGCTACGGCACCGGCCAAGGCCGACTATCAGGAAATGAAGGCGAAGAGCAAGGAGGAGAAGAAACGGAGGAGCCGGGTGGATTTCCTCGAGAAAGAGATAGAAAAGCTGGAAGCCCGTATGAAGCAGATAGAGGGTGTGCTTTCGTCGCCCGGCGAGGGAGACGATGTCATGGAACTCACGCGGGAGTACCTTGAATGCAAGAGAGATCTTGATGCTAAAACGGACGAGTGGGGTGAATTGATAGATTAGGTAAAGGTATGTATATAATTGATGCACACTGCGATGCTCCAACGATGATGTATCGTGGAAGAGACTTTGGCAAAGACAATCCCGGAGTTCAGGTCGACTTTCCGAAGATGCAGCGCGGGGGAATAACAGCGTCTTTCTTTGCCCTTTATATCCCGGCTTCCTTGAATGAGGCCGATGCTGCGGATTATGCCCTGGTCTTGCTTGACTCTCTCAAGCGGCAGGTCGAGGCCAACGAAAGCCGTGTGGCCTTCGCATTTGACGAGAATAGTTTGCGTCACAACGCATCAAATGGGCTTGTATCGGTTTTTATAGGATTGGAAAACGGTTCAGCCCTGCTGGGCAGGAAGGGAATGCTGGAGCGCCTCTATAAAGAAGGTGTACGATATGTCACGCTCTGTCACAGCGCCGACAACGGGCTTTGCGATTCATGCACCGGAGCCGGAACCTGGGGAGGTCTCAGCCCAAGGGGAAAGGAAATGGTCCGGGAGATGAATTCGGTCGGTATGCTGGTGGATGTCGCGCACACATCCAACGCGACGGTTAGGGATGTGCTGGATTGCTCATCCAAACCTGTCGCTTATACCCATGGATGCTGCAGTTCTCTTTGTTCACACAAGAGGAATCTTCCCGATGAACTTCTTGCCGGAATAGCCGCAAACGGAGGGGTCTCTTGCATGAGTATTTTCCCTTGTTTCCTGTCGGACCGATACTCCGATTTTGACGATGACAATCCGGACGGACGCGAGATGCCGGAGCTGGAATCGGTGAGCGATCACATAGTGCACGCCCTGTCGGTTGCAGGCGAAAACGGGGTGGGTCTCGGCACCGATTACGATGGCATAAATCACACCGCAAAGGGGCTTGAAAGCATAGAAAAACTCCCTTGTCTGTTCGAAAATCTCAAAAGCAGGGGAGTCAGTTCGGAAATAATGGCCAAAGTGGCCTATATCAATCTGTTACGTGTCCTTTCGGCACAAAGATAAGCTGCGTTTATAGTTGATAATTGTAAAAGTAACAATGTTGTTATAGTAATTAACGATATTGTTACTTTAATTGAATATCAGCTATTTAACTGATAAATCGTATTTTAAGATTTGTAGCCGCAAAAAGTTGAGTGCAGAGGCTGAAAAGCGCTCGATATTCCGCTTTCTGTCCGCCTTGTATTGGAACCTCCTGGAGCAAGTTCCGGCAGGTCCGGAGACTCCGACCCAGACAGTTCCCGCGGGTTCGCGATCGTCGCCGTATGCATCGGCCCAGCCGGTGGTGGCAACCGAAAAAGTGCTGCCCGTAAGTTTCCTTACTCCCTCCGCCATCGCCTCGGCTACAGCGCTGCTGACGATGCCGTTGTTCTCTATCGTTTCGGCTGGAACCCCCAATACTTTCTGCTTCACTTCGGGGGCGTACGAAGTGACGGATCCAAGGAAATATCCGGAGGATCCGGGTACGGTGGTTATAAGGTGGGCGATCTCTCCTCCGGTGCAGGATTCAGCTGCGCTCAGGGTCCGTCCTGTGCCGCGCAGCAGGCGTCCTATGGTTCCTTCAAGAGTGTCGTCGGAATCGGAGTACAGATAATCCCCAAGAAGCGGTTTAAGGGCCTCTATTTGCTCGCTGACGCGTCTTTGCGCATCATCACCGGCACCATATACGGAAAGACGCAGGCGCACGCCCGTGAGAGGGTTTGGAAGGTAGGCGAGATGCATATCTGAAGGGAGCCCGTCTTCCCATTGCTCGATCTGCTTTGAGAGTGCCGATTCTGCTATCCCGTAAGTCATTAAGGTTCTGTGGAATATCGGTTCCGAAGAGAAATGGCTGGAGATGTGCGAGATGACGTCGGGCAGGGCGGCTTCGGTCTCGTAGGGGACACCCGGCATCGCATAGAGCACTGCATCATGGCCGAAACGGGATTTGTCGAAGCAGAATGCCATTATCGGTGCCGTGCCCCTTCGGTTTATTATGACCTCGCAAGTGTCCGGTACCAAGGCCTGGCGGAGGTTTATGTCAAGCACATCGAGTCCCCGGGCGTGGAGAATCTGGTGTACTATTGCCTCCTGTTCGTCGTTCCTGACATATTTATGGCTGCCCGAGAGTTCGGCCAGAGCATCCTTGGTGATGTCGTCCTTGGTAGGCCCCAACCCTCCGGTGCAAATCACTATGTCGTTGTTGCTCAATTCGTTGGATAATGTTCCGATGATGTCGGAACGGCTGTCGGCAATGGAGACCATACGGCTCGTCTTGATTCCTCGTTCGCCAAGTGCCCTGGAAATCATCGATGAATTGGTGTCCACTATCTGACCAATCAGGATTTCATCCCCTATCGTGCATACTGAAGCTGTTATAATACTCATAATGCGCAAAGTTACCAAATATTCCTATTTATTGGTAAACTCCTCGAAGCTGCCATCGCTGTAGAAAAGCAGCACCTTCGTTATAGTGCGTTCATTATTAGGAGTTTTAGTTTGTTTATCTATAGCACTGCTTTCGATAAAAGCTTCTCTGTCCGGATATACGGGTTCCGGCAGGGGAGAGTCGTCGAACAAGTCGGGTAAATGGTTTTCAACTGCGTCAGGACCTGTTTTATACATTTTTCCTTTGCCTGTTATGAACCATTCCAGGTTAAGGGCAGGGTAGCGCCTGGCAAGACTTTCGACAAATTCAAAGCCCGGTTTGTTCCTTCCGGCAAGAATGTGGGAGATGCTGGCCCTTGCGACACCGATGCTGTCGGCAAATTGCGATTGCGTGAGATTCTCGGCGCTCAAAAACTGTTGAAGACGAGTGTTCATTTTTCTTAACAAATTTTTACAAATGTAAGAATAAAAACAGTAAACACAAAATTTAATTTTGTAAATGTAAATAGAGGAAAAGGAGAAACACAGGCGGGTTTATTATAAAGTAAAGAATCATGTATAATGATATAATCAGCTGATAATAACCTAAATAAATAAATATATTTTCCTTTTTTATTTATCACGTCGCTGTTTCGCTGCGCCTGTTTTCGTGACAGGGGAACATAGCTTAATATTTATATTTAGTCATAAGTATATAATTATCTGATTTGCAAGGTAATAACCTATCAGTATTTTTACCATAAAAATTTCTTATGATTCCTTGCTTTCGGGTTGTTGAATTATGTGAAAAACATTTGTAACTGAAACAAAACTACGCCAACAATTTTAAAAATGTAAATCTTGTAAACAGTATTTTTTCAACTATCCGAACACATTTACATAAGTGCGCGGACGGCCTGAGAAACTATCTGAATAAATGATTATCTTTGCGTTTATATGATACCTGATATCAGAATAGAAGATTACAATTATCCTCTTCCCGACGAGAGGATCGCGAAATATCCGTTGCCTCAGCGCGACGCCTCCAAACTCCTTGTCTACAAGGATGGCAAGCCTGTTGAATCCGTTTTCCGTAACCTGCCCGATTATCTGCCTGAAGGAGCACTGATGGTGTTCAACGACACCAAGGTAGTGCCTGCGAGAATGCATTTCCTGCGGGACTCCGGTGCACATATAGAGATTTTCTGTCTTGAGCCTGTGTCTCCGGCGGAGTACAATACCATCTTTGCTGCTACTGAAAAATGCAGTTGGAAATGTGTGATCGGCAATTCCAAGCGCTGGAAAGACGATATCCTGCACTACGATTGTCCGGCTGACTCCACCCTCTCCGCCATGAAGCTCTCTGCAAGACTGCTTTCGAAGGACGGACAGACGGGAGTCGTCGAGTTCTGCTGGGAGGGCGGAGAGCCATTCTCCAGGGTGCTTGAAGAATGTGGGCAGGTCCCTATTCCGCCTTACCTGAACAGGGAAACCGAGGCCATCGACCTGGAGCGTTATCAGACATTGTACGCCCATATACGCGGATCGGTGGCGGCTCCTACAGCCGGGCTTCATTTTACTGAAGAAGTACTTGAGGCTATCAGGGCAAAGCATATTGATACTCAGACTGTATGTCTTCATGTAGGTGCGGGCACTTTCCTGCCTGTGAAGAGTTCCCGCGTCGCCGAACATCCCATGCACAGGGAACCCTTCTCCGTCAGTCTCGCCCTTCTTCGGAAGCTGCGTGGGAAGAGCGTTCCCTGCATAGCTGTCGGCACAACTTCGGTGCGTACTCTGGAATCTTTGTACTATGCCGGAGTTTCAATCCTGGAAAAAGGCGCTCCGGAGGATATACCTCAGTGGGCCCCTTATGAAAGGGATTACAAGTACTCCACGGATGAAACCCTCGATGCCATCATTGATTATCTCGAAAAGAACAGCCTGGAGGAACTTAAACTCGGAACCCGCATCATCATTGTTCCGGGTTTCAAATTCCGTCTGGTGGACATGATGGTCACCAATTTCCATCAGCCCGAGAGCACTCTCATTCTCCTGATTTCCGCCTTTGTCGGCGGCGACTGGAAGACAATTTACGATTTTGCGCTGTCGAACGGCTTCAGGTTCCTGAGTTACGGAGACAGTTCACTGCTTTTCAAACACGAATAACATGGAAGATTAGAAAACATCCAGCCATACAGCGACGAAGAGGTGGTAGCCGCAATGCATAAACTTGCCCGCCATCCGGCACTTCCGGTAATAAGCAAATACATTTTCCCCGAATTCCCGGTCAGCACCCTTAAAGATATGTTGTTGAATATCAATGGGGTGGACGATTTTCAATACTCTGTGGTCTCCAAGGCCGTCAATGTCGTCATCGGGCGTTCCTCGTCCGGTTTTACCTACGAGGGAGTTGCTTATCTGCATAAGATAGACGGGAAATTCCTCGCCGTCTCCAATCACAGGGACATCGTCCTGGATCCGGCGCTTACGCAGTGGATGCTGATGCTCAACAATGTGCCGCTGACCGAAATCTGCGTAGGGAACAACCTGCTCGCAAACGGGGTGGTGGAGGCGTTGCTGAGGTCCAACCGCATGATTACCGTCATCCGCGGCATTTCCGCGCGTGAAGTCTATCTGTCGTCCCAGATTCTGTCCAAATTCATTCGTTCCGAAATTGTTTCCGGCAAGAGTTCCGTTTGGATTGCACAGCGCGAGGGTCGTACCAAGAATGGTCTGGACGTTACGGAGCAGGGGCTTCTCAAAATGTTCGACATGAGCGGAACCGGCGACTTCAAGTCCAACTTCAAGGAACTCAACATTGTTCCCATGTCGATTTCTTATGAATATGAACCCTGCGATTTCCGCAAGGCGCGCGAGATTCTCATCAAGGAAAGCACAGGCGAGTATCACAAGAAGAAAGATGAAGATATGCACAGCATCCTTACCGGCATACGCCAGTGGAAGGGGGGAGTGCATCTCTGTGTAGGCGCGCCGCTCAGCGAAGCCGAGATTTCCCGTGCAGCCTGGTATGAGAAGAACGACAGATACCAGGCGATACGGCGTATTCTGGATGAGCGTATAATCTCCGGATACAAACTCTGGAAGACAAACTATATGGCATACGACCTGATGAACGGAACCAACAGGTACTCCGACAGATATACCCAGGCGGACCTGGATGCGTTCAAGGCTTACACCGAGCATAAATTGTCCAGGGCGGAAAAACGTCTGGACAAGGACAGACTGAGGGATATTTTCTGGCATATCTATGGCAATCCGGTTGTCGCTAAGGAATAAAAATGCAGCGAAAAGGTAGAATCTCACATCTTTTTTATATATTTGTATCTTGTTGAGACAGAAACATTTTTATTTCAGTCATATGAAAAAACATTCATTTTCCATTTTGGCTGCATTGTTGGTCGTTTTTCCGGCAATGCTGAATGCTCAAGAGTACGATGTCCCTCAAACCCCTCCCGCAGTTGAACCCGAGACAGTAGTCGTTCCCGAGACAGTAGTCGCTCCCGAGACGGTAGCGGCTCCTGAAGTCACGGTGCAGGACGAAACCGTAGCCGAGGCTCCGGCAGAGGAAGTCAAGGCGAAGAAGGAAAAGAAGGTCAAGGAGAAAAAGGTCAAGGAGCCCAAAGCTCCCAAAGTCAAGGAAGTGAGGGAGGAGAAAAAAGAGAAGTCTTACGGACTGTTCAACCATCTTGGAGCCGGTGTCTATGGCGGAGTGATGGAAGGTCTCGGCGCAACTGTAGCGGTTCCCATCGGAGGTCATCTGCAGATCCGTGGAACCTATTCTGTAGGTGTTCCGGACAAGATATATGCTCTCCAGTACACCGTTCCCGATATGGGCTCGCACGATATCAATGGCAAGACCGTCGATTTGAAGGATATTCTTGTCAAGGGTATAATCCCTTCCGACGCAGCCGGTTACGTGGACCTGTATTTTTCCAAGAAGGGCAGTTTTCACCTTACGATAGGTATGGCTGGCCTGCTTGCCGGCAACAACTATCTGGGTGCGACGGCTGATATCAGCAAGCAGCTCAAACAGGCATTCCCCAATGACGACCCTTCGACCCTTTTCGTCAAATTCGAGGATGAGACTACAGGCAAGAAGGCGGAAATCGCTCCCGACAAAGATGGTATCCTGCATCTTGACATCAAGAGTAAAAGTGCTCTCAGGCCTTATTTCGGAATCGGATGGGGTCGTGTCTGCAATATTCACAGTTGGCTGAGTCTCAGTCTGGACCTCGGTGTCCAGAAAGTGGACGGCCTTTCCATCATAGGTTATGATTCAAAGGGCAAGGAACAGCAGATCACTTCCGGTATGCTGGATCACAAGGATTCGTTCGATGTTCCCGTTGTCGGCAAGATCGACGATCTTCTCGACAAAGCTGCCGCAGGGGAACTCCCTTACCTGAAGGGGTTCATGCCCGTCGTTAAAATCGGCGTTCAGGTCCGCCTTTTCTGATTTATGGATAATCAATTTAAATTTTTCTGAATATGAAACGTTTTTCAAGAATCTTATTGGTTGCTGTCGCTTTATTTTCAGTGACGCTTGTGTCTTGCAACAAGGACAATAGCAAGACGGAAGAACCCGAATTCACGGCTCCGGCAAATGCCGCCAATGCCAAGAAGGTTGTCGTCAATTCCGTAGTTCCCGGATCTACCAGGCAGGTCAAGGAACTGGAATTTACCGAGGGCGGTTACGCCATTATCACTTACATAAAGAGCAAAGCTGATACTGAAGAAGAAGTAGAGGTCAAGACCTATACTTATTCCAATGGCGAGTATACGATCGCCGGTTTCGGATCAGTAAAGATCGAGGGCAACAACGTGACTATCACGACCCCTTCGGAGACTGTCACCGTTACCGCTACAGTTACCGATACTGCAGCTCCCCAGGAAGGTAGCGTGCAGTTCAATCTCTATCGTGCCTGGACACTTTATGACCTCAAGGTCAGCGTTTCCGGCGGCGATCTTGCTGCAGGTATCGGCAAACTCTTTACCGCTCCTGTCACCATGGAAAAGATCGACAAGTGGCTCAAGGAACAGAATGTGAAGGTTCCCGAGGACATTGTCATCACGGACTACGATATCAAGGATATCAACTTCACCAAGGAAGGGACCATTCTTATCAACTTCTCCAAGGCCGATCCTTTCAAGGGAGAGTTCAATCTTTCCGGGAAAAGTTTCAGTTACGTGTTGAACGGTGTTGGGAATTACATTTTCAACGGCCAAGCAAGCGGTACCGTAGACTTCTTCCGTGAGGACAACGTGGATTATTGCTCCTGGGTTGTCAAGGGCAAGATCGAAAACGGCAACAAGATCTATAACAGCGAAATCGAGCTTACTCTCAAGCAGAAGTAATAGCTGCATTGCATATTGACATTAAAGGCGGACGCATTTGTGTCTGCCTTTTTTTGTATCTTTGTTCCGCTATGGCATACAAGAATATTGAACAATACGATGCGGAAACCACCCGCAAGCTTGCAGAACACGTCAAGGAAATACTGGCACTGATAGGGGAGGACGGCTCCAGGGAAGGCCTTCTGAAGACGCCCGAAAGGGTGGCGAAGGCTCTGCAGTTCCTGACCAGGGGATATGCCGAAAACGGCACGGAAATCATACAATCCGCCATTTTCGAGGAAGATTACAAGCACATGGTGGTCGTCAAGGACATCGAATTGTTTTCGATGTGCGAGCATCATATGATGCCTTTCATAGGCAAGGCGCACGTCGCATATATTCCGGATGGCACAATTACCGGTCTCAGCAAGATCGCGAGGGTAGTGGAGGCCTACGCCCGCCGCCTGCAGGTGCAGGAGCGCCTGACGGAACAGATACGGGACTGCATTCAGGATGCCCTGCATCCTCTCGGAACGGCAGTGGTAATCGAGGCCATGCACACATGCATGAGCATGAGGGGAGTACAAAAAACCAACGCCGTTACCACGACGTCGGCTTTTTCCGGGATCTTCCTCAAATCCGCCCGCACCCGTAACGAGTTCCTTGGGCTGATAGGGAAGGACTAGTCCTTGTTGATATTTACGGTTACCTGAGGATAGCTGAACTCTATGCCGCTTTCATGCAGGCGGGTGTAAAGGTTTTCGTTGATCCAGAAGTATACGTCCCAATAGTCTTCCGCCTTTACCCAGGTGCGGGTCACCAGCGTAATGGTGCTTTCTCCAAGGGTCAGAAGGGCGACGAAGGGATCGGCTGCGCCGGGTGTGCCCGCGTTCAAGGTCTTTGGATTGGATTTGATGATGTCGAGCACGGTCGCCTTCGCCTTTTCAATATCGGTTCCGTATGCGACGCTTACGTTTATGTCCACGCGCCTGAGATCCTTGACGGAAAAATTGTTGATATTGCCGCTGGAAAGGGCTCCGTTGGGGATGAAGACAACACGATTGTCCAGGGTCACCAGTTTGGTGCTGGTGATGTTTATCTCGCTGACTGTGCCGGTAAATCCTTGAGCTTCAATGAAATCGCCGGCCTTAATAGGTTTGAATACCAAGAGCATGATGCCGCCCGCAAAGTTCTGTACCGTGCCGCTCAGGGCCATTCCTATGGCCATTCCGCCGGCAGCCAGCAAAGCGGCAAGCGAGGTTGTGTTGATGCCCAGGGCACCGACGGTGATGATAATCAGCAGTACCCAGAGCGTGATGGATACAAGACTCTTGACAAAAGACGCCAAGGCTGCATCGGAAGCCTTTTTCTTGAGGCCTTTCGATACCATTTTCGTGATTTTCTTGATCAGCCATGCGCCGATTATATATATTGCCAGGGCTGCAAGGACTTTGAGCCCGAAGTGCAGCGCCTGCTGCCCGAGGTTCTGAAGGAGGACGTTGGGTTCGGTGTCTTTCAGTGCGCCAAGAGTTTCCACGGTTTTAGCTTTGATGGAGTCGGCGGTAAATTGTTCGACCGCCGCTTCGGCTTGTAGAAGATTGATTAGCATGGGGAAGTGTTTGATTTAACAGTTAACTTAACATAATATAAATCGGAACGTTCTTATTTTGATTATTATCGGAACCGAAAGGAAATAGGAACTCAATTTGATCAGTATTCTTATAACCAGCGTTCTGATGTTGTAAATTTACGAAATATTCGATATATCCCTGTAAAAAAGTTCCTATTTCTTTTCCAAAATCCAAAGAAGTTTCAGGCTTATAGCTGTGACTCCCCTCCTTGTAAATTCGGTTACACAATTTATATTATGTTAATGTCGTTCTGTTTGGAAGTGCCCTACAGCAATGTCTATGGCACATTCTAGAATAGATCCTGAAGCTTTAAATCTGCATTCCACCTTGGTTTAATCACGCTGGCTGCAGTAGATTCAACTTGTCTGATAGAATTGTTTCGCATATTGATCGTAAATCCAAGATAGATCATTGTCGTTTGCACGCTTTCGTGTCCGAGAAA
>Ga0256405_10003945_pt1 | contig 29149 bp, 27 predicted proteins | sample RumenRJG_02DNA_FD_189096 | JGI IMG/M metagenome (GOLD analysis project Ga0256405, IMG submission 189096) | Bovine rumen microbial communities from Lethbridge, Alberta, Canada - RJG_02 | ecosystem: Host-associated > Mammals > Digestive system > Stomach > Rumen | place: Canada: Alberta... | reverse complement strand
TTAGAGCCCTTAGGCCTTCCAATTCCCATAGATGTTTTCTCCTTCATTTCAATCATAAGAAAAAAGTAGACTTGGGATTAAGCCTTATATGACTTTTTCCTGTGTCTACTTTTAGCTTACTAGTTCAAATAAGGATGGCCTTTTTTTCTGCGGTTCGTCGTTTCCATTAATGTATCTATGCCACAAAGAAACAGATCATGACGTAGTGGCACAGAGTTCCCAGCAGCACAAAGAGGTGGAATACCTCGTGTTCGCTCCAGTCCCTGGAGAAGGAAATCTTGAAGGCATAGAAGATGCCGCCTACGGTATAGAAGATCCCTCCAACCAGAAGCCACAGAAACGCAACTGAACTCATGGCCCGATAGACGGCGGCGATTTTCCACAGCGCCAGCCATCCCATCAGGATATAGGTCAAGGACGAGACGTATTTCGGACAGCTGATCCAGAAGGCTTTTATCAGGATCCCGATGATCGCGATCAGCCATATCGCCTTCAGCAGCTGCATCCCGTTTACCGGATCCAGCACGCTCAGACACAGCGGGGTATAGGTTCCGGCAATCAGCAGGAAGATGCTGATGTGGTCGAGTTTTCTGAGGATTCTTGACGGTCCTTCGGGCAATACGAAAGCGTGGTGGGCGCTGCTGGCGCCGTAGAGGATGATCATGCTCAGGCAATAGATGCTAAGACCCGCAAGATCCTTCAGATCCGAAGAATGCATCCCGGCCCTGCTCAGCAGGACAGGCGTCAGGAAGATCGCCGCAACAAAGCCGATGAAATGCGTCAGCGTACTGATCGGATCCTTGATCGATATGTAGGGCTTGTTCTCGAGCCTGTTCAGATCCCTTAATCTCAATTCCATTTTCCCTCCTTGTTTAAGCTTCGGTGTAGTATTATAATAAACTTGTCACAGGTTTTTGAAAAACTTATAACTGTATTCTAGAATGTATTAAATAACCTGTCAAGAGTTTTTTAAAAACCTATAGAAAGAGGGACAAGATGTTAGAAATCAGCAAAGAGAAAAGAAGCGCGATGGAGGCGTTCCGTCTTCCGACCTACAAGGAGATTCCTTCCGTCGGTCTGTATCTGGATCAGACATCCAAGTACATCAACGAATGTCTGAGTGTCATACCCGGCTGCAGCATGACCAATTCCATGATCTCCAACTATGTTAAGCACAAGCTGATTGCCAATCCGGTAAAGAAGCAGTACGGAAGAGACCAGATCGCTTATCTGGTTTTCATCGCCCTGACCAAGTGCGTACTGTCGCTGGAAGACGTCGCCGGACTCTTCGACATCCAGAAGCGGACTTCGACCTGTGAGGAAGCGTACGAATGCTTCGCCAGTTTCTTCGAAGAAGACTTGCAGAGAATGTCCCAGGGGAAAGAGATCTCTCCGTTAAAAGAAAAGAACAAAGAAAAGGCGCTGTTAAAAACGCTGATCACGACAGTCGTCCAGCATATCTATCTGAACGAACTGCTGTCCGATTTATAAAAAGCCGTTTCCGGCTTTTTATCTATGCTTCTGTTTGTGTGAGATCGATATGGAACTTTCGTGTGTTCAAGATATAATAAAGATATAATCGGGACAGAATAATAATATGAGAAAAGAAGACAGACTGGCGGCAATAGTTGAGAAGCTGAGAGAAGACGGTTTTATCAAGAACAATGAATTGAGCAAGCTTTTCGGTACATCGGAGATGACGATCTGGCGGGACATTGACGAACTGGAGAAAGCCGGCGTGCTGAGAAGGATTTTTGGCGGAGCCGTCGACATCAAGGCCAGCAGCTATACCGAAAGCCATGTGAATGAAAGAGTCTTTGAAAACACATCGGCAAAAGAAAAGATTGCCAGATATGCCGTATCGATGGTGAAAACCAACGACCGGGTCTTCATCGATTCCGGATCGACCGGTTATATCATCGCAAAGTATCTCGCAAAGGAAAACAAACGTCTTTTCTGTTCGACAAATACGATCAACACGGCTGCTGAACTGTGCAATAATCCGGCGATCAAGACGGTCATGATCGGCGGTGAACTGAAGGGCAATTCGATGTGCAGCATCGGGCCGGTTGCCGAGTCGCAGCTGAAGAACTATAAGTTCTCTTATTCTTTTGTAGCGTGCAACGCCATCGATGATAACGGAAGAGTCATGGTATTGGATATCAGTGAGCGCAGCATTAAGCACAGCATCATCGATGTTTCTGAAAAGTGTTACCTGATCTGCGATTCTTCAAAGATTTCCTGCACCAGCATGATCGAATTCGCAACGGTGGATGAATTTACCGGCATTATTGTCGACTCGGGAATCGACGAAAAACAGAAGCATCTTCTTGAAAGTAAGGGTGCAACGATAATTGTTGCTTGAAACTTTAACATTTATATTGTAAAAATGTTAAATGTGCGAGATAATTTACTTAACAAGTAGGTTTTACAATTTATATCTGTTCTTTCTTTTTCTCAAGGAAAGAACAGAATGAAAAAAAGGAGGAAAAATGAAAAAACTACTTACGATTCTTCTTGTACTGATTCTTGGCGTTTCTCTTGCTGCCTGTGGCGGCGGGAAACCTTCCGGAGGCGATGAGCCAACCGGCGGTGAAACTGAAGAAAAGACACTGGATAATGTAAAGGTTGCCATTTTCTGTTCATCCGTCCGTGGCGATAGCGGTATTCAGGACATGATTGCGGACGTCGGCGAAGAAATGATCGCTGCCGGCAACAAGGACTGTGCCGTTTACGAAGTCGGCGATACTGCTGCCGATCAGGCTAAGCTGAAATCTCAGCTTCTGGACGTTCTGGAAGTCGGATACGACATCATCATCAGCTCTGGATCGACAATGTGCGCTATCCTGGGTGATGAAGGCATTGCTGCAGAGTATCCTGATGTAAAATTCTGCCTGTTCGACACGACTTATGATTTCGATACTTATCCTTCTCCAAACGTATATTCAGCAAGCTTCAAGGCTAACGAAGGTTCTTATCTGGCCGGTATCGTTGCCATGGCTATGGCTGAAAACGGAACGATCGGCTTTGTCGGCGGACAGGAAATCTCTTCAATCGAAGACTTCTGCTACGGCTACGTAGAGGGTGCCAAGTCTGTCAACCCTGACGGCAAGATCCTGATCACGTTCACAAATGACTGGTATGACAACGCTCTGGCAAAACAGACGACGATTTCTGAAATCGAAGCCGGCGCTACAGTAGTATTCCCGGCTTGCGGTCCTAGCCAGGCAGGTGTTTACGAAGGCGCTTACGACAAGCAGACATGGGCTATCGGATGCGACGAAGACAGAGAGGTTCTTTATAAGAAAGACCACCCTGAATGGGTTCCATTCCTTCTGACTTCCGAGATCAAGGACGTTTATGCCGCTGCAAAACGTGCCATTGCCAAGACTCTGGACGGAACTCTGGAATATGGCAAAGCTGAATCATTAGGCCTGGATACAGGATGTGTTGGTCTGATCGAAACCGGCAACTACGCTAATCTTCCAGATGATGTAAAGGCTCTGGTCGAGGCTGCTAAACAGGCTTGTCTGGATGGTTCTTTGAAGATCACTTCTGCATATGGCAGAACTGCTGATCAGTTCAATGAATTAAGAGCTTGGGCTAACAACGAATAATTGATTCTAAATCATCTGATTAGAGAAATGAAAGGCGGTTAGATGCATTAAGCGTTTAACCGCCTACTAATATCAAGAGGCGGAAAAAATATGTATGCACTCGAATTAAAGAATGTAACAAAAGTATACGGAAACGGCATTCTGGCAAATGAGAATGTCAATCTTAGTGTAAAAAAAGGAGAAATTCACGCGCTGATGGGTGAAAACGGTGCCGGAAAGACAACGCTGATGAAGCTGCTGTTTGGCATGGAACGCCCTGACTCCGGTGAATTTTTTATTAATGGCGAAAAAGTTGATATTAAGAGTCCGGTAGATGCGCTGCATCACGGTGTCGGCATGGTCCATCAGCACTTCATGCTGACTCCTTCGCAGACCGTCACGGAAAACATGATTCTCGGCAGCGAGCCGACAAAAGGAAAAGTGTTTGTCGATATGCGTACTGCCGAAAAGAATACGAAAGATATCATTGAAAAATATAATTTTAACATCGATCCAAGAGCCCGTATCCGCGATCTTTCTGTTGGAATGAAACAGCAGGTCGAGATTCTGAAAGCACTGTATCGTGATGCCAAGATCCTGATTCTGGACGAACCGACAGCCGTTCTGGCTCCGCAGGAAACGACAGTTCTGTTTGAACAGCTGAGAGGTCTGAAAGAGAAGGGCTATACGATCATTTTCATCTCGCACAAGATCAACGAAGTCATTGAACTCTGCGACAGACTGACGGTCATGAGACTGGGAAAGACGATCGGCACATATGATGTCCATGGAGATCCGGAAAAAGGAACCAAGGATATTACGGTAGACGAGATTTCCAGGCTGATGGTCGGCAGAGATGCGGTTCTGGAAGTGAATAAAGAACCGGCGAAACCTACGGATACCGTTCTGTATGTCGATGGAGTCACCAAACTGGACAACGAATATAAAGTCGTTGTCAACGACGTTTCTTTCGCTGTCAGAAAAGGGGAAATCCTGGCTGTCGGCGGAATCGAAGGAAACGGTCAAAGAGAACTGGTCGATATGATTACCGGTATCAGCAAGATCGATATCGGCGATATACGTGTGAATCGTCAGTCGATCAAGGGCAATACCCTGAAAAAGCTGCATGAGCAGGTCATGGGCTATATTCCTCAGGACAGAATGGTTCTAGGCGTTGCGGCCGGTTCTACAATCGAGGACAACGTTGTTCCGTATCTGGTTGACAAAAGCGAATACCAGAAAGCAGGAATTCTTGATAAAAAGAAATTGAAAGCAGTTGCCGAGGATGCCATCAAGGAATTCGATGTCCGCTGTAAAGACTCGAACCAGCAGGTCGGTATGCTTTCCGGTGGTAACATCCAGAAGGTCGTTGTTGCCAGAGAACTGTCTTCTTCCTGCAAGGATACGGTTCCTCTGATCGTTGCCGATCAGCCTTCCAGAGGCATTGATATCGGTGCGACGAAGTTCATTCATCGTAAACTGATTGCCATGCGTGATGCCGGTTATGCGATTCTATTGATTTCTGCCGACTTGAATGAAGTGTTTGAGGTAGCCGATTCTGCAATCATCATGTATGAAGGCAAGATCAACGCCTATTTCCCGGATATGAAAAAAGTAACGGAATATGAACTGGGTCAGTATATGCTTGGTTTGAAAACGCAGAGTCCTGAAGAAATCGCGGAGGTGAAACACAATGAAGCGTAAAAAAGTATACGAGCAGGAACAAATCGAAAGATTCTTTAATCTTTTGAAGATTTTTACTTCTCTGGTCTTTGCGATTGCCATTATCATGATCGTCGTCTTAATCATAAGCTCGACCCCGGGCAAAGCGTTTAGATCGTTCTTTATCGGACCGCTTGATTCACCTAGACATCTCGGTACGATCATGGAAAACATGACGCCGCTGCTGTTTACGGGCGTGGCGACCTGTCTGCTGTTTGCTTCCGGCGAGGTTGTTCTTGGCGGTGAAGGTTCTCTTTTCCTGGGAGCCTTTCTGACGGCTATTGTTACAACAAAACTGCAGTTGCCTAACGGCATCGCTTATATTCTGGTATCGCTTCTTGCTTCAATGCTGGGCGGTATGGTGGTCTCGGCGGTTTCGATCATAGCGAAGAACAAGTTCAATGCAGAGCCGTTCGTCTTCTCTTTGCTGTTCAACTATATCGTGTACTATTCCTGCAACTACCTGCTGAATTACAAGGTGAAAGACCCTGACTATATCGGTATTGCGACTTATGCCTTCGCATCGGAAGCGAAATTCCCTTCACTGATTAAGAACACGTCGGTTTCCATCGCTTTCTTTATCGGTCTTGCGGTAGTTCTCATCGGCTGGTTCATCATGTACAAGACGAAGCTGGGCTACCGTGCAAGCCTCGTTAAAAACAATCGTAACTATGCGGTGAATATGGGCGTGAATGCCAGTAAAGTCGCTTTGATTACGACGCTGATCGGCGGCGCAATCGCCGGTCTGGGCGGATGCATGGAAATGCTGGGAAAGTTCTCGCGGTTCTACTGGATGCAGGGACCGGGTTACGGCTGGGACGGTTTTATGCTGGTAACGCTGTCTAACAACAACCCGATATTCATTCCGTTTGCCGCTTTCTTCCTTGGCTATATCCGTACCGGTGCTACCGTCATGAACATTTTTGCGGATATTCCTTACGAACTGATCAATGCGATTCAGGCCATCATGGTCCTGATGATCGCATCCAAGGGCATGTTCGGAAAGCTGCAGCAGCGTATTACCCGTGAAAATGCCGAGCGCAAGCAGGCGCTTAAAGATGAAAATGCGGAAAAGGAGGTCATTGCCTGATGAATAATGTCTTATCCTTGCTTGTTCAGCCTTATTTCTTCTATACGATCCTCAGGTTGGCTACTCCGTTGATTTTTGCCGCCATGGCCGCTCTGGTTTCGACAAAATCCGGGCTATCCAACATCATTATCGACGGCACGATGCTGATGTCGGCTGTTGTCGGCACGATTGCCAGTGCTTTGACGAATTCGCTGTTCTGGGGCGCAATCGCCGGAATGGCTACCGGTTTGCTGATGAGCTACGGTCTTGCTTTCTTCCATCTTAGATTCAAGGCTCCTGCGAACCTGACAGGTGTGGCAATCAACCTGTTTACTTCAAACTTCTCGGTCTTTGTATGTTATGAATTCTCCGGTGACAAGGGTTCAACCATGCAGCTGCATTCACTGTCCTTCCCAACGGTCGATATTCCGATCATTAAGGATATTCCGTTTATCGGTCAGGTCCTTTCGGGACACAACATCATTACATATATGGCACTGCTTTCGATCGTTCTGGTATATATCCTGATTTACAAGACCAGACTTGGTTTGAGGATCCGTACGGTAGGCGAAAATCCGAACGCCGCATCTTCGGTCGGTATCGTTCCGCAAAGAATGCAGACGATTGCCATTCTGATATCCGGCATTCTGGCATCCTGGGGCGGCATGTTCCTGTCCATGGGATATGCGACAAACTGGACCAGAAACATGACAAGTGCTCGTGGATTTATCGGTGTTGCTGCAAATGCCGTCGGCGGAGGCAATCCGCTGTGGGTAACGCTGACTACCTTCATATTCGCTATTTCGAGTGCGATGAACGTCATTCTTCAGGCACTGATGATACCGACGGAGTTTACCAGCATGGTTCCGTTCGTTTTCTCGCTTTCCCTGGTTGTTCTTACTGCTTTCTTCAAGAGACTGAGAAAAGAAAAACAGAGAAAGAATCATATTGCGCTTGTTGAAGCCGAGATGGCTCAGAAACAGGCATAGGGGGAGAATTATGGAAAATAGAGACAACAATCTGAAAAACGGTTTTGAGGGATATCCTGAATTTGCGGAAAAAATCGTCAATATGCTGACGGATGGACGAATCAACAAGGCGATCCCGGAAGATAAGATCAGGAAGATCCGCAGAGTAGTCATTACCGGAAACGGCGATTCTTATTCCGCGGCCTTGGCTACCAGGGAGTTCAATTCCCGCATGTTTATGAACAGAGATTACCACGCTCTGCGCTGTATCGATGTAGCGAGACATTTCGTTTATCCGACCGAACATCCGGAAGAGACGCTGGTTATCGTTATCAGCGTAAGCGGCGGCGGTTCAAGAGTAACTGAAGCCATGAAAAGAGCAACCATGAAAGGCTGCACAACTCTGGCCATTACCGGACATCCCGAGTCGAGAATGGCGGCTGAAGCTCAGCACATTCTGAAGATCGAAATCGATCCGCCGAAGCCGGGGACTCCATATACACCGGCCAATCAGACCAAGAGCTATTTCACGGCACTGCTTACGACCATCATGTTCGGAGCCTATGCCGGCATTCTTCTCGGTACGTTTACAAGCGAAAAGCTGGATGCGCTGAAGAAGGAGATCGTCGACTATGTTCGAAATGTATGCAGCAGTAGTGTTCTGGACCGTGTCGATGATCAGATGTATGAACTGGCCAAGACTTGGAAGGACTATCTTGGTTTCGGTTTCGTAGGAGGTGGATCGGATTTTTCTACCGCTTATTTCGGAGTGGCGAAATTCTTCGAATTGAACGGCTCACTGAACTGCCTGAACGATTCCGAGGACTGGTGCCATATCGATTACTTCCAGAAGGATCGTGACAAGATCGGTACGATCTTTGTAGCTTCAAAGAATTGCGCCTCTTTCTCAAGAACGGTAGAATCAATCGCTTCGGCTAAGAAATCCGACAGAAACGTTCTGGTTGTATCGGATGCCGGAAAAGAAGAGTTCTACGAAGGCGTAGAAGTCGTTACGCTGCCGGCAACGGAGCATGATTATGTAAATCCGATCATGAATTTCATACCGTTGTTCATGCTTGGCAATTACATTGCGCTTTTAAGAAACTATCCTTACTTCGGCGGTACGGGAGACGATAATCCGCTGTTCAGCCAGTCGGGCAATATCAATACCATTAAGTCGAGTAAGATAGTAATCGTTGATTAAGGAGATATAGGTCATGTTTGAAAAGTATGCTGAAACAAATCGGAAATGTATCATGGGCCTGGTGCATCTGCGCCCGATGCCTAATACTCCGTTCTATCAGGACGGAGATGTAGAAAGATCGCTGGAAAAAGCGCTGACGGATGTCAAGGCGCTGATCAACGGAGGTGCCGACGGATGTCTGATTCAGTCGGTCGATAGAATCTATCCGACGACCGATGATACGGATTATGCCCGTGTGGCGACTTTGGCAATGATTACGACCAGAGTCCGTGATCTGGCGGATCAGATGGGAAAGGAAGACTTTGTGATCGGTTGTCAGCTGATGACCAACTGTATCACTCCATCCATGGCTGTAGCCAAATGCTGCGGAGCCGACTGGATCCGCTGTACCGCTCTGGTCGGAGAGACCCATAATGTTACAGGTACGATCGTAGCGGATACGCTTAAGGTAATGAACTACCGTAAGGCGATCGCAGCGGAAAACGTCGATATGATCTGTGAGGTTGCCAGTAAGCACTTCAAGTATGGCAACGATCTTTCACAGGTTAAGAATCTTACTTCGGCGATCATGCGCAGCGGCGGGAACGGAATAGAGGTTTCTAATCCTGACGAAGCTGTAAACGAGGAACTGATCAAGGCTGTTAAATCGGTCGGAGGCTATGGCAATATTCCGGTCATCCTTGGAGGCGATACCAATGTCGAAAACTGTCAGCGTCGTCTGAAATACGCCGATGGAGCACTGGTGGGATCCTGTTTCCAGAACGGACACTGGGGCGAATACATCGTAGAAGAAACGGTCAGAGAGTACTGCCGGAGAGTCAGAGAGATCGAAGGATAAGGATTCCTGAGACGATTTAGAGAAATGGAAAGAAATAGAAAGATACACTACGCCTGGATCATTATGATCGCCCTGATCTTCCTGAAGATAGGAGCCGGTGCGACCAGCTGCATGACAGGTAATTTCATCACACCTGTCGTAAATGAATTCGGGTGTAAAGTAAACCAGTTTACCCTGTTTCTGAGTATCGATGCGGTCGGTATGTCGATTTTTTACATGCCTGCCGCCAAGATCATTTCCAACAACAAAAGACTGGGGCTGACGATCGGCATCGCTGCTCTGTGTGAAGTCATCGGCATTGCGATGATGTTCACGTACAAGAGCGTATGGGGATTCTACTTCTCCGGTTTTCTGATCGGCAGTGCCGGTGCCTTTACCGGCTATGTTGCGATCCCGGTCATCGTCAACATGTGGTTTAAGAAGATGGCGGGAACGGTACTTGGAATCATCATCGCCGTAGGCAATGCCGCAAACGTCGTCTTCGGGCTTCTTTCGGCCAGGTTCATTACGCTGTACGGCTGGCGGGTCGCCTATCTGCTGATTGCCCTGCTGGGTTTCCTGCTGATGGTCCCGGAAGTCTTCTTCCTGCTCAAGACACCTGAACAGGTAGGCTGCAGGCCGTATGGAGAAGAAGAGGCGGTAACGGTCGAAGATACCGAAACAAAGACCGTGAACGATCAGTGGGGACTTACCTTGAAAGAAGCTTTCGGCAAGGTATCTTTCTGGCTGGCATGGCTGACGTGTTTATGCTATAGCTATGGCACGGCGGTTCCTGGATACATCGCCACATGTACGACGATGGAGCTGCTTGAATCGACCGAGTTCGGTGCCCGTGTTCATACCTTTGTAAACATCGGTGCCATCCTGTGCTCTGTCATTTTGGGAAGACTCAACGACAGATTCGGAGTGAAGGCGGGATGCCTATGGGGCGCATTGTTCTCGCTGATAGGATATAACGTCATTATGCTGGCTTTCAGCAATCACTCGCTGCTGTTTCTTGGTGCGTTCCTGGTCGGTCTGGCCAACAGCATGTATGCTGTACAGGCTCCTTTGCTTGCCAAGGAAATTGTCGGCATGAAGCATTATTCCGATATCTGGTCGGTCATGATGGTAGCCAATTCCCTGATCGGCGGAGGCTTTTATTTTACGATCGGTTTCTTCTATGATTACGGTCATACCTATAAAGGTGCTTTCATCATGGGTTCGTTGCTGTACATTTTTGCGATGCTGGTGGCTTTTCTGGCGATCAGGCTTTCAAAACGCTATAAAGGTGCAAAAGCATAACGGGAGTTCAATATGGCAAAATATCTTGCATGCGGAAACGTTCTGTTTGACAGCATAAAGAAGATCGACGGAACAGATATCGGGGAACATATGGGCGGTCAGGCAATGTATGCCACATCCGGCATCAGAGTCTGGAGCAAGTCCGTCAAAATGGTTACCAACTGCGGAAAACTTGACTTTCCGGATGTCTATCTGCCGTGGCTGAAAGCCAATGGCCTGACGGACGAAGGAGTCAATTACGAACAGGACTGGACAGCTCATGTCTGTATGCAGCATACGGAATCGGGAGCCTATAAGACAGGACGTCTGGATTCCGGACTGGTCTATGATACTTATCTTCAGGGCATGATGGAACTGCGGATGGAACAGATCGAGGCGAATATCGATGCCGATACGGTTGCGATCTATCATCATCCTCACATTCCGGATACGGTCTACTTCAGCAAGATCGAGAAGATGAGGAAAAAATACGGGGTCCGTTTCATGTATGAACTGGTATACGGCAGCAATTTCCTTCCTGAACCGTATTTCAATTTGAACAAGCTGAAAGATGCGGTTAAGATTGCCGGTCTTTGGTCGCTGAACCGGAACGAAGCGCAGATCCTTTTTGATATCCCGCGGGATAGAGATGACGACATCATCGCACAGCTGCAGAGTTTTCCTGAATTCGAGATGTGCTACTACCGCTGCGGAAGCAAGGGAGCCTATGTCGTTACTCCAGATCAGGCTGTTTTTGTTCCGCTGATCGACATCACTGAATCGGTTGATTCCATGGGTTGCGGCAACTGTTCGACGGGTACGGCGATGGCTGCCTGGTGCGAAACCGGTGGAGATCCTTTGATGACCGGAATCATGGCCGCGATTTCGGCGGGCTTCAACGCTGCGCAGGCCGGGCCTTGGCCGGTATATACTGCTGAAGATGAACAGCTGGCTAAAAAGCTTGCACAGGAATACTATCAGAAACTGTCACAGTAAAAACCGAACTTCAGATATGACGTGTGTTCGGTTTCTGCAGTATAAAAAAGAGCCCGTTTCATTGAAAGGGCTCTTTTGTTATGCTTTGACTTCTGCGCTTCCCAGATCTTTTCCTTCGTTGAAGTTGCGGGCGTTTTCCATCGTCGTGACGGCGATCGCCTGCATGGCTTCTCTGGTAAAGAACGCCTGATGGGAGGTCAGAACCAGCTGCGGGAATATCTGCAGTCTGGCGGTAATGGACTTTATTTAAAGGCTTTTTTGGTTTTTGTGCTCCCAATATGCTCCCCTTGTGACAACTAACTGCTTAATTTTCGTATGTTTTTTGAAGCGTGCAGTTGTCAAATACGAGTCATTAAGTCACTTATAAATAGAGTATAATAGTCTGCGTTTGAATCTTTGTGCTCCCAATATGCTCCCCCATATAACAACTTCGTCTATTATTCGTCGTATACTTGAAGCATGCAATTGCTAGATAATGGGTCATTAAGGAGTTTCTTGTAAATAGAGTATAACATGTCTTCGTCTGAAAAGTCAGACCTTAGGATTCGCTTAAAATCGATTTCGTGGTCCATATAATACTGACACTCATCGATTGAAAGACCATGAATATAAAGTTTCGTCGCGAGGTTTCTTCTGAGAAAATATGTTGTTGGATCTTCTTCGTAAAATTCATTGTCTTCATTGAGCATCATTTCGGTGGCTGTAACATTATGAAACTAAGAGGCGATCTTATCTTTTGTAAGTGGGAAGCAACATTTGTAAGAAATTTTCTGAAAATATATTGACATGCTTTCAGAAAATAATATAATGATTTACATAAGTTGAGATCGGGAAAAGTAAGCAGATAATCGATTGATAGTGAGCAGATGACAGTGGAAAATCTGTATGAGATGCTGAAGAAAGAACACCCGGGAGCTTCGGAACGAAACAGCAGTAGTAACCGACGGAGCCGAACCGTTAGAATCGGAGATCGATGATAGTCGATTGTAAAGTGATCGGATAAGACCGATAATTTGGGTGGTACCGCGGAGTATGACAGTCCTTCGTCCCTTGGGGATAAGGACTGTTTTTGGTTTAAGGGGGCATTGAAATGTGCGGAATACTGGTATCGACCGATCAGAAGAGCGATTTACAGAAATTTGAAGAAGGTCTTTCAGCATTAACGAAAAGAGGACCTGATCAGTCAGCTGTTGTACAGGTTCCTGACGGGATCATCGGCTTTGAAAGACTGGCGATCATGGAACTCAGTAAACAGGGCATGCAGCCGTTCTGGCTTCATGACAAGGCCTGTGTATGCAATGGCGAGATCTACGGGTTCAGAAAACTGAAGAAAGAACTTGAAAAGGATTATGAATTCATATCCGACAGCGATTGCGAGATCATCCTGCCGTTATATGAAAAGTACGGTCTGAAGATGTTTGAAATGCTGGATGCGGAATTTGTCATGGTCATCTATGATCAGATGAAACATGAATGGCTGGCAGCCAGAGATCCTATCGGAATCAGACCGCTGTTTTACGGCTATACAGATAACGGAAAGATCGCTTTCGGTTCTCTGGCAGAAAGTCTGATGCCTTTCTGTAAGGACATCCATCCGTTTCCGATCGGTTCCTATTATCTTGATGGCGAATTTGTAAGATATACGAAGATTGAAAAGGTTGAAAAATACAGTGATGATGATCTCGAAACAGTCTGTGACAAAATCCATGATTATCTGATCGACGGCGTGAAGAAAAGAATGGATGCGGATGCAAAGATAGGGTATCTGTTAAGCGGAGGACTTGATTCATCACTTGTATGTGCGATCGCCCAGAAACTGGAAGATAAACCGATCCTGACTTATTCGATTGGTATGGAAAAAGACGCGATCGATCTCAAGTATGCCAGAAAAGTTGCTGACTATATCGGAAGCAGACACACTGAAGTAATCATCACTAAGGAAGATGTTATAGAGGCTCTGCCGGAAGTAATTAGAATCCTGGAAAGTTGGGATATCACGACGATCAGAGCTTCGATCGGCATGTATCTTTTATGCAAGAAGATAAGAGAGACAGGTGATGTCAAGGTACTTCTTACCGGCGAGATATCCGATGAACTCTTTGGCTACAAGTATACTGATTTTGCGCCAAGTGCCGATGAGTTCCAGAAAGAAGCGGAAAAAAGGATCAGGGAACTCTACATGTATGACGTATTAAGAGCCGATCGCTGCATCTCGGCCAACTCACTGGAGGCCAGAGTGCCGTTTGGCGATCTGAAGTTTGTAAGATATGTAATGTCCATCGATCCCGAACTTAAACTCAATAAATACAATATGGGCAAATATTTATTAAGACACGCCTTTGAAAAAGACAGGATCCTTCCTGAAGAGATCCTGTTCAGGGATAAGGCAGCCTTCTCCGATGCGGTAGGTCATTCATTAGTTGAGATCTTAAAGGAATACGCTGAAGAAAATTACAGCGATGAGGAATTTGAAGATAAAAGAAAGAAATACGTATATCGTCAGCCTTACACCAAAGAAAGTCTTTTATACAGAGAGATCTTTGAACAGTATTATCCGGATATGGCTAAACTGATCATCGATTACTGGCTGCCTAACCAGAAGTGGGAAGGCTGTAAGGTAAGCGATCCTAGTGCAAGATATCTAAGCAATTACGGAAGAAGCGGTGAATGATATGAAAATAAGAGTTGAAAAACAGGAAAAGAAGAAAGTTGTTTTAAATGAAGATGAACTGGGATTCGGCAGGGTATTTGCGGATAAGATGCTTGAGATGGACTATGACCCCGATAAGGGCTGGCATGATGCCAGGATCGTTGAATATCATCCGCTTAGTCTTAATCCTGACTGCATGGTCTTCCACTATGCGCAAGAGATCTTTGAAGGATTGAAGGCATACAGATGTGATGATAAGAGTATCAATCTTTTCAGGATTGATCTCAACGGTAAAAGATTTTATAACTCAGCTGTAAGGATGGCTATACCACCGATCGAAGTAGAAGACTTCATTGATTGTGTAAAAGCTTATGTAAAACAATCTGAAGACTGGATACCATACAGATTTGGCAATTCACTGTATCTTAGACCATTCATCATTGCTACAGACAACGGACTTGGCGTACATGCCTCAAAGACCTATAAATTTGTGATCATCGCTTCTCCTTCATCTTCCTACTTTGCCTCAGGACTAAATCCTGTCGATATCTATGTGGAAGAAAAGGACATCCGTTCGGCTCCGGGACTTACCGGTTTCGCCAAATGCGGAGGAAACTATGCGATCTCGATCAAGGCCGGCGAGGAGGCCAAAAAGGAAGGCTATGCTCAGGTTTTATGGCTTGATGGCATTGAACACAAATATGTTGAAGAAGTCGGTTCCATGAACATCTTCTTCATGATCAATCACGAATTATATACTGCTGCCTGTACGGGTACCGTATTACCGGGCATAACCAGGCAGAGTATCCTTGATATCTGTGAAGAAAAAGGCATAAAAGTCCATGTTGGGAAACTTTCAATAAGCGACATCATGAAGGCCGGTGAGGAAGGAAGACTTAATGAAGTATTCGGCTGCGGTACCGCTGCTGTTATCTCACCGGTCGGAAAACTCACATACGAGGCAAACAGTGTGATCATCAATCAGCACAGAACAGGTCCTTTCAGTGATGAGCTGTTCAGGACACTGACATCCATTCAATGGGGAAAGATGGAAGATCCGTATGGCTGGATCACAAAAATATAAAAAACAGGGGGAATAAACTATGACTGACATTATGAAGACATTTGGCTGCAAGGTATTCAATGATGAAGTGATGAAGAAAAGACTTTCAGCAAAGACCTACCAGGAACTGAATAAGACGATAAAAAGAGGTTTCTATCTGAACAAGGATATAGCTGAGGAAGTAGCCAAGGCGATGAAAGAGTGGGCCATTGAAAACGGAGCGACCCATTTCACGCACTGGTTTCATCCTTTGAGCGGTGCTACCGCGGAGAAACATGAAAGTTTCGTTTCAACAGCCAAAGGCGGCAAGATCACACTGGAATTTTCGCCAAACAACCTGATCAAAGGTGAAGCGGATGCTTCATCATTCCCGTCAGGCGGTTTAAGAGACACTTTTGAAGCCAGAGGCTACACAGCCTGGGATCCGACTTCATATGCGTTTATAAAAGACGGTATCCTGTGTATTCCGACGATCTTCTGTTCATATTCAGGAGAAGCCCTGGACCACAAGACTCCTTTATTGAGATCGATGGAAGCTTTGAATACGGAAGCCATGAGGATCCTGCATCTTTTTGGCAACGAGGATGTCGACCATGTTAAGGCGACAGCCGGCGCTGAACAGGAATACTTCCTGGTGGACAAGAAATACTATGACTTAAGGGAAGACATGAGACTCACCGGAAGAACATTATTTGGAGCCATGCCTCCTAAGGGCCAGGAGATGAACGATCATTATTACGGATCTATAAAGACTCGTGTACAGGAATTCATGAAAGACCTCAATGAGGAACTGTGGGCTTTAGGCATTCAGGCCAAGACCGAACACAACGAAGTCGCACCTTCCCAACACGAACTGGCCAATAACTTCTTGACCGTAAACGTTTCAGCCGATCAGAACAATCTGACCATGGAGATCATGAAAAAGGTCGCCAGGAAACATGATCTGGAATGTCTGCTTCATGAAAAGCCTTATGCCAATATCAACGGTTCTGGTAAGCATAATAACTGGTCATTAAAGACCGATACCGGAGTTAACCTGCTTGATCCTGGCGATACACCTTCAGAGAATGCCCAGTTTTTGCTTTTCCTGTGTGCCATAATCAAGGCCGTAGACGAATATCAGGATCTGATCAGGATCTCCGTATCTTCAGCCGGAAATGATCACCGTCTGGGCGGACATGAAGCTCCTCCGGCTATCATTTCGATGTTTCTGGGTGATGAGCTTTCAGGGATACTGGAAAGTATCGTCAATGATACGGTATTTGATCAGGCCCGTCAATCGATCCAGATCGGCGTTCATACGATCCCTTCATTCCCGAAGGACAACACTGACAGAAACAGGACTTCACCATTTGCGTTTACCGGAAACAAATTCGAATTCAGAATGCCAGGTTCAAGTGCTTCCATTTCTACGCCTAATACGATCTTAAATACCGTGATTGCACAAGAACTTAAGGAATTTGCGGATGAACTGGAAAAGGCTGAAGATCTTAATACTGCCATTCATAGCCTGATCATTAAGACATTAAACGAACATCAGCGTATCATCTTCAACGGCAACGGTTATGATGAATCATGGATCAAGGAAGCTGAAAGAAGAGGTCTGAGTAATTATTCCTCTACACCGGAGGCTTTGAGCCATTATCTTGATGAAAAAAACGTTGAAGTACTCACAAAGAATAACGTACTTTCTGAATCGGAACTTCATTCAAGATATGAGATCTACCTTGAGAAATACTATAAGACCATCAATATCGAGGCTTTATGTATGCTGGACATGCTGAAGAAGGATATCATACCGGCTGTAAGTGCTTTTGAAAAAGAACTCTTAAGTACGCTTATTTCCTACAAGGAAACAGGCTTATATAGCGAAGATCTTTATGAAACCGGTCTTATCAGAAGAATAGATTCACTCAAGAAAGGGCTCAGCGAAACTATAATTAAAACAGAGGAATCACTTGAAAAGGTTCCGGGCTCATCTGCTTTACAGAAGGCATTCTACTATCATGATGTGATAATTCCGCTGATGGATGAAACGCGTAGTGCAGCCGATGAACTTGAAAAGATCACCGACCGTCAGTTCTGGCCGTTCCCGACCTATCTTGAACTGCTGTTTGGTGTCGACTAGGAAAGGAGCACGTCATGAACAATACTGCAATCGTCGGTGTCAACTGGGGAGATGAAGGAAAGGGCAGGATCGTCGATCTGTTTTCTTCAGACTATAACATCGTCATCCGCTATCAGGGAGGAGGAAATGCCGGACATCAGTTATTGCTATCTCAATTATTTATTGGTTATTAAATAAGAAGAAAGTAAAAACACCAGTTATTTTCTTATTGAAACTGAAATGATTGATGAATCGAAAGGATATATAAAAGTATCGTTTGAAGGAACAAACATTCCATATTCAGCTTTTGGAAGATACTATATGAGAGTGGCTGATGAAAGCAGAGAATTGAATCCGGATGAACTTGCCCAGATTATAATGTCGGTTAATTACAAAAGCTGGGAAAGAAAAGCTTCATCTGTTACTGTAGATCGAATCGATGAGAAGACACTCAAAGAGTTCTTTAATGATGCCATAGGTTGTGACAGACTTCCTAAAACGAAATATAACAAGAAACAGCTGTTAGAGAAGCTGAATCTGTTATCAGAGGACAAAAAGTACCTCAATAATGCAGGAAGATATCTATTTTCAAGTGATGAACCAATCGAACTGAAAATGGGAGTTTTTGCTACGGATGAAAAGAATACGCTCATAGATATCAATCCAGTAAAAGGAAATATCTTCCAGTTATTGAAAGAAGCAGAGAATTATATAAAAAAGAATATCCATTGGTCTGTCGATGTCAATGGTTTATACAGAAACGAAATACCTGAAATCCCTGTTGAAGCATTAAGGGAAATCATCGTCAACAGCTTTGCTCATGCCGATTATCTAGGCTGGTCAAAAAACGAAATCGATATTCATCCGGGAAGAGTGGCAATTTATAATCCCGGAGCTTTCCCTGATGAATTTGTTCCTGAAGATTTTGTTGAAAGAGACATTTCTTCAAAGATAAGAAATGAAATCATATGCGATGTTCTTTATAAGTGCAGAGCTGTAGAGACCTGGGGAACAGGATTGAAGAAAACATATCGGTTATGTAAAGAAGCCGAGGTTAGAGTCGGATATCAAAAAGAAGTAGATGGCTTCTGGTTCTTCTTTTACAGAAATAGTGCCAAAGATGGCACTAATGATGGCACTAATAGCATTTCCGATAAAAACAATGATCAATTAAATAATGATCTTTGGCATCTTTAACAATACCAACGTCTGTTACGACGGTTAGAATCAAAGCAAACTATAATAGAATTGGTGTACTGTATGTTGCGGATACTAATTACATTCAGTATAGTTTTAATAGCACGAGAACAATCAATTAACTGTTGAAAGCTTTATACTGCTGTCTAATTTCCTGGCATTTCCTCCATTTGCCGGGTTTTCCATAATTCAGGATAAATGCAATCCAGTGATACTGATCGGGATCATCTGTGTTGCCATTGTTATCGTCAACGAATACAGGAACCATATTCTTACCAAGAATAGAAATCAGAACAATTGAAAACGGCATAAGGAATAAATAATGGGAATATATACTTTCCTCACGGGATTGACAGGATCAGAAGAGAAAAAACAGGCTATGAAAATCCAAGAATAGGAGGCGCTTATCAGATCAGTATATCTGTAAGTCATGCAAGCCCTGCTCGAGACACAATAAATGACTTGTAATGAAAGACTTAAAATCATAAAAAGAGACCTATTAAAATTGTTTCCACAGCAGAGTTCTCTCGGTTGTCTGATATCTAAAAATCCACTATAATTAAATCATTAAAAGAGTGTTTGTTAGTGATATCCGTTAGGATACCATTACGCTTACGGACGATGTATTGACAGGAAAGTTCTTTTTTCCTATGTCAATTCCTGTTCTGGTGTAGTCATAGCAAACACTCTTTTTTTGTTGTCATAACAGAAAAAGGAGGATGGATTACTATGACAAACACTTTATCAGTTGAAAGAAGAGCTGCTCTGGAAAGGCAGGCTCAGGCGATCGGCTATGATCTTGATTATCAGCCGGAAGTGATGATGGAGGATATCAGGCTGCTGCCGGAGAGTTTCTGGCACGAGAACCGTGCCAAGGGTTGGGGTGGATCCAATGAAGGAGTTCTGAACGGAATTTCAAAGTTTTCGTCTATGCCTGAACTCGTCAATGAAAAGCTTCTGAACAGGAAAGCCGAAGTTGACGATGACAGACAGTATATTTTTGATTTCGGTCACGCTCTGGAATGGGTCATGCTGAAGCGGTATGCTGCGATGAACGGCTACAAGTTTCTGACCTATATCGATTATTTCGTTCTGGTCAGGACAAACAGCGACCTATCATTACAGTATCCCAAATTCAGAAAAGCCCAGGAAGGGCTTTATTCTTATGTCACAAGAGATGAGAAGGAAGCAAACGAGCTTCTGGCTCAGATCAAAAGTTCCTATCCGGCATCGTTTATCGTGAAGCAGGAAAGCAACGATCCCAAGGACGTCCGTGATATTACTGCTGAAGAACACACCCTGTACGATACCAAAGGCATTGTCTGTGTGGACAGAAGACAGTACATCAATCCCAATTACCGGTCGATGATCGGTGATATGGACGGACTCTGCATCGAGCCGGACGGGACCAGAAGAGGCATAGAATGCAAGACCTATACGCACAACTCCACGAAAGGCTGCTTCACTTCAGGTGTTCTGGGTGAAACCGGAAAGATCAAGAACGAGGAATACTACTACCAGGTTCAGCACTACATGGCCGTATGCAATATCGACCGGTTCGATATCGTTGCGACCTGCGGGAATACTCCGAACGACTTCACGATCACAGCCGTGTACCGTGATGTCGATTTCGAGAAGTATCTCTGTGAAAATGCGCAGGACGCCTGGGAAAGGTACATCGAAAATCTTGAAGTTCCTGAAGTCGAACAGCTGAACGAGGAGATGCACGACAATCTGGTCGCATCAATGACACCGGATACTCTTGATGATGAGCCGGTGGAGATTCCTGCAGCGCTGCTTGAAAACATCGAAAGAATCGAAAAGATCAACGAGAAGATCAAAGCAAGTGAGCAGGAAATCGAGCGTCTGGAGGAACAGATACGCAAGCTGCAGCTTCCGATCGAGGAAGTCATGTCTGAAAACTCTCTGGGGTTCATGTCTACAGATCATGATTATGATTATCAGTTTGAATTCCAACCGGGAAACGGAAGAGCTCTCTTCGATCAGAAAACACTGAAGGCAGAAATGCCGGATGTCTGGGAGAAGTACAAGAAGCCAGCCGAGCCCGGTAAGAGAAAATTCAAGTTCTTCAGAATCAAGAAGCGTTCCTGAGGGGACAGAGCATGACAGTACTGTTATGTAAATTCTCCTCTACCTACAACAGTCCGACCAGGTTTTCCGACTCTTTCTGCATCTATTCGTCGAATGATTTCGACAATATGCCGCCGGAAGTCAGGAAAGTCAACAGATCGGGCAACGCTGTTGTGAAGGTGATCGGTCAGAGTCTTCCGCGCCTTGCGGACTGGACCATACGCTTTGAAGGGGAGTGGAAACACTCCAAAGGATACGGATACACCTTCTTCGCAAGCCGCTACGAGCTGCTTACTCCTTCGACCCTGAAGGGGATAACGCGCTTCCTTGCGTCCAAGACGTTTCCGGGAGTCGGTATCAAAACCGCCGAATCAATCGTAAAGGAATTCAAGGCCGAAACGCTTGACGTCATCGAAAAGACACCGAACCTTCTGTTGAGGGTTCCCGGCATCAATATCGACAAGGCCGCCATCATCGCAGAATGCTACCAGAAGAACATAGCATACTCAAAGCTGTGCTCTTATCTGGCAACATATTCGATATCCGGCAATGCTGCGTCAAGCGTCTATGAGTCTGAAATGAGCCTGGAGGACATTAAGGCAAACCCTTATGTCCTTCTGGATGTAAAGGGCATAGGTTTTTCTACCTGTGAGAAAATCGCCAGAACAGAAGGCGTGTCCCTTGATTCGTTTGCACGGATCGAAGGCGCTGCCAGAAACGTTCTGACGTCCGATTCTGAATATGCCGGCAACATGTTCATGCTGTATGAGGACTTCGAACAGAAGGCCCTGCAGCTGCTCAACAGCCAGCTGGATCCAGCACCTGTATCGCTTGATAGGTTCAGGGACTGCATCAGATCTTTATCCAAGGATGGAAAGATTGTATTCAGAGGAGGAAAATGCATATTCCTTAAGGAGTATGACGATGCCGAAAACAATTCGGCACAAATGATTGCCAGGCTGCTGGATCAGAATAATATGCTTGGCCTCAGCGTCAAGGGCGTCAGCCAGTGTCTCGACGACTACTGCAGATCATCTGATATCCGTTTTACGGAAAACCAGAAGAACGCGGTTCTTCGTTCTTTGATGACAAGACTGTCCATCATTACCGGAGGTCCCGGGACAGGGAAAACAACCATTCTGAAGGCGATCATTGCCGTATTCAGAAGGCTGCATCCCGATGATGCGATAACCCTCCTGGCGCCAACCGGCAAAGCCGCAAGAAGAATGACCGAGACATCCGGCTATCCGGCACACACGATCCATTCCGAACTTCAGATCTACGAGGACATGTCGTCTTCCGGGATCATGATCAGCCCGGGACTTGTCGTGGTCGATGAAACGTCGATGCTGGACAATCTGATTCTCGCCAAGCTTTTAAGAGCAATCAATCCGAGAAGTTCTCAGCTTATTTTCATCGGGGACGTGAACCAGCTCCCGTCCGTGGGGCCTGGTCTCGTCTTGAAGGAAATGATCGGATCAGGTGTCATACCGAAATCCGAGCTTGTCGAAATCTTCAGGCAGAAAGACAAAGCTTCAATCATTGACAACGCCTACAAGGTAAACCATGGTCAGACTGATCTGATCTGCGACGAAAGTTTCCAGATAGTAAGCGTGTCAGACGAGGACGAAGCCGTCAGAAAGATCGAAGAGATCTATGCGGAAGAAACCGACAGATGGGGGATCGACAATGTCGCATTGCTTTCTCCGCTGAGAAGGACTCAAAACAGATTTATCTGCGTGTCTGACAGTTTGAACCAGATTCTTCAGAATCAGGTCATACCGTTATCCAACGCATCCGTGACATTCAACGGAAGGGAATTCAGGATCGGAGACAGGGTCCTGCAATGGAAAAACACCAAAACATCCGCCAACGGAGACGTCGGTACGATTACCGATATCATTCAGACGGATGACGGCGTGTTTGTCAAAGTCAAATGGGAAAACGGGAACGAGAGCGAAGAAAACAGGGAGACGATGGCGGACATCAGCCTTGCCTATTCGATTTCGATCCACAAATCCCAGGGATCCGAATATCAGTGTGTCATCATACCGCTGATATCAAGCCAGATCTGTTCTCTGTTCCAGAAGAAGCTGCTGTATACCGGTCTTACCCGTTCCAAGAGCAGGATCGTGATCGTCAGCGACGGAAGCAAAGCTCTTTATTACTGCATCACCCACAACGGAGATCAGGCAAGAAAGACTCTGCTTTCTAGACGGATCAAGGAATCTGTGAAGGTCGCCTAAAAAGCGGCCTTTTTCTTTTCCGCTAGTATATGTTAATATATACGTATAAATTAAATGATTGTTAGATGGTATTAGCCACCTACGCTTACGGACGATGTAATCAGCAAAAGGTTTTTCTTTTTGCCGGTTCAGGAAGCATGGCGATATCCTCTGACGATCATTTTTTCTTTTTCAGAAAAGAACAATGCAAAAGGAGGATGGAATATGAAAAAGAATCTGTTTGTTTTTGCTATGGAGGTGTCGAGATGAATACGAACTTCAAGTTCAAAAACGAACACTATTGTATATCGTCATAAAATCTTGTTTTAGCAAGGGAGAATAAAACGATATCCGTGAAGGAAATGTTTCTGTTTTTTGACCGGCTCGCAATTGAGGAGTTCAAGGCAATCCATTCAATGATTATCCACCATCAAAATCCTGTTCCTGTCAAGTATGTTAAAGGAACAGGTGCCCGGAATCCATGGTTTGATTCGGGGCGTGGCTGCTGACATGGCAGTCTGGAAAGCTTTATTGTGCAATAAAGCGAGTACCTTAATGAAACAATGACATGAGCCGAAAACACAGCGGAAAATCGAACAACTTGAAGAAAATGATTTATCAGGTAAGTGATGATCTTTTAAAGATGTGCAGAATATCGAAATCAAAAAAAGAGGCGAAACAGAAAAACAGCAAGGATCCTGATGTAAAAAGCGGAAAGAAATCACTGCTGCATGATGAAATCTTTTCTTTCAGAACTTACCGCAAATACAGAGATATATGCTGCACGTTTCTCAGATGGTGCAATCATCAGGATCCTGAAACAGGCCATTACAGTCTATTCCGCAATTATGTCGGGCCATATCTGAAGGATTGCCGTAACAGAGGCTTGTCTATCAAAACGACATCAAACTACAGAGCGGCTCTGGTTAAGCTTTATGGTTTTTCTCCTGATGATTTCAACATCAGAAAACTGTATGGACGTACTGTAAATGTTGACGAATTCTATAAGTACAGGTATTTTTCGGAAGACAATAAAAACTGGTTCAGGTATGAACAGCTTACGGCCTTCTTGACATGTACCGGACTGAGAAAGAACGAAATAAGAAATCTGAGAGGCAGTATGCTCGTTTTAAAAGACGGCGAACACTGCATTCATGTCTGCGTCGGCTCAAAAGGGGGCAGAGAGAGATTTGCAAAAATAATCGGAACAGATGAAGAGAAAAAAAGCATAGCTCAGATGATGATGCAGGCCGGCAAAAGCAAAGTTTTTGAGACAATCCCGGATAATTTTTCTTATCACATTCTCCGCTCGATCTATGCGTGCCGTTACATTGACCTGATCGCGTCGAATACGGAAGGCATACCTGAAAAATACAAATACCGTTTCAAAGGTGAAGCGAGAGGATACTGTGTGGATAAAAGGGGGATGAAAGAGGTCTCGAATTCTCTCGGTCACAACCGGATCGATGTAATCAAAAACTATTTTCGCAAATTCCTGTTCAACAACACGCAAGGGAAAAGCGGACTGGAAATAACAAAGGAAGTCTACGAACTGCTGAAAACGGGGGCGAAATTTACATGATTCTGTCTCCTGTTTAATAATCGGGCAGAAATGCGGCCATATATAGGGGCAAAATAATGATTCCATCCTCACTGACTCCAACATTACCGTCGATGAATTTATAAGCAAGCGTTATCTGAGGATCGCTCTTTATGATCCTGTTTAAAGAGTTGGATCTGCTGTTGCTGCTTTTCACTTCAATCGGTATGACCCTGCCGCCTGCCTGGATGATGAAATCAATCTCTCTTTTTGTTGTCTCGTTCTTGTAGAAATATAACGGATATCCTTTTTTATACAGTACATCAGCCACGGCACATTCGTAGATACCGCCTTTGGTATTCCCCTGCAGTGTATTTTCAACGATGTGCTGCTTTAAAGCGAAATCTCTCATTGCAAGCAGCAGTGACATATCGGTGGTGTATGCTCTGAAAAAATCGTTGCGTGCGTAGTCATCCAGATCATAGCGAACATCTGTCACCAGTCTGCAGAGATGAATGATATCCGCTCTGAGCAGCCACTCTATGCTTGAGTAGTATTTCTGTGCTTTGGCACCGCTTTCTATTTCCTTGTACTGGAATTTATGATTCTCCTTGTCAAGCAGCTGCTTTCCAAGTGTAAGATAACATTTTTCAGCTTTCACCTTTTCTTCGGCGCTTGCATAATGCGCGATATCGTACTGATATCCTCTCAGGATATTATTCTGAACCGCATCGACTTCTCTGAAGTCTCTGGTATCAACATACCTCTGCACTGCTTCCGGCATGCCGCCGATCGCGATATACCTTCTAAAATGATCCATTACTGTATTGTGGATCGAAACAGGAACAGGCTTCCTGTTCTCCAAGCAGGATCGAAGCATTTCGATCATATCATCTGCAATACCCATTCCCCATAAAAATTCTTCAAAATCCAGCCCGTACATATTCAGATAATCCACATAACCGACCGGGTAGGAAGAGGCTCTTTTGTAGTCGATCCCAAGAAGCGAGCCGGAAGCTATCACATCATATCTGTTGTCGATCGCCCAGAATTTGAGAGAAGTAATGGCTTCTTCGCATTCCTGGATCTCATCAAGAAATATCAGTGTCTTTTCAGGAACGATCTTCTTGTCCGGAAACCGAAAGCGCAAAGCCATAACCATATCGTCGACGTTGAGGTCGCCATTGAATATTTCTTTTACGGAAGGAGTTTCCTTGAAATTGATTTCTACGGTTTCTTCATATTCAGATTTGCCAAAATACTCGACTGCAAAAGTTTTTCCTGTTTGCCTGGCTCCCTGGACAACAAGACATTTTTTATTCTTGTGCTTTTTCCAGTATTTTAGCTGCTCAATGATCTTTCTTCTTAACATAACAATGCTCCTGACTAAATTTTACTTGTAAAAGACTCTTATATCAACATTTTAGAAATCTAAAATGTATTGTAAATCAACATTTTGGAGATTAATAGATCAATTATAGCGCCGATAACGTCCTGAAGGCCATTTCCGAATAGGTAAATGCGTTTTAATTAATTCTTTTCTTTCAGTATATGTTAATATATACATATAAACAAAATGGTTGTTAGATGGTATTAGCCACCTACGCTTACGGACGATGTAATCAGCAAAAGGTTTTTCTTTTTGCCGGTTCAGGAAGCATGGCGATATCCTCTGACGATCATTTTTTCTTTTTCAGAAAAGAACAATGCAAAAGGAGGATGGAATATGAAAAAGAATCTGTTTGTTTTTGCTATGGAGGTGTCGAGATGATTACGAACTTCAAGTTCAGAGATCTGACACCGGGCGATGTTGAAGTCAGGGTCGCAATGTGCCGGGCAAACGGTCTGAGTCTGCTTATTTACAAAGATGCTAGAGTCGATCAGCAGATACTTGATGAAACTGTTGGCCAGCTGAATTGGAAGAAAAGCTATCGCGAAGTGAAGGGCAATCTTTACTGCACGATCGAAATCTGGGATTCAGACAAGAGCACATGGATTGCGAAGGAAGACTGCGGCGTTGAAAGCAACACGGAGAAGGAGAAGGGCGAAGCCTCGGACGCGCAGAAGCGTGCCGGATTCGCTTGGGGGATAGGGCGAGAGCTCTATTCCGCTCCGTTTATCTGGGTAAGCAGCAAGGACTGCACGATCGAAGAAAGGTCCAAGGGTGTATTCGCCTGCAAAGACCACTTCTCTGTTTCCGCAATGAAGATTGAGAACAAGAAGATCACCGACCTGCAGATCATCAACGACAACACCGGCGCTGTCGTCTATCAGATGAAAAACGCCAGAGCTGCCGCCAGTCAATCATCAGGACGAAAAGCCGAATCCGTCAAGAAAGCGGAACCGGCATCCGTCGAACAGGCACAGCCAAAATCAAAAAAGGGGAACCTGACGCTCGATCAGGCACTCGATCACAAGCTGCCAAGCAAGACAGGAGACATGCTTTCACTGAAAGAGTATATTTCCGTCTGCAAGACAACTGAGCAGCGGGATCGGATGATGAAGTTCCTGACAGAGAAAGTAAAGGAGAGGAGCGAGCATTCGGAGGCTTGCCTGATCGTGCATCGGGCTCTGCAGTCTCACGAGATCAGTTTCTCTTAAGTAAAGGGGACGAAAGTCCTCTTTACTTGAAAGATAGGAGGTTTCAGACATCCTGAGCCTCAAGAAAGGGCAAGAAGAATGATCAAGAAGTTACCGTTCGGGATCGATTTTGTTGTAGAACAGGATCTGGTCCCGCTGGGGATCCAAAAGATCCCGAATTCAACAGGCTACAGTTTCGACTGTCCGTTCTGTGAAAAAAACGGACTGAAACCGGATCGCAAGCATAAATACAGTGTCGATATTTATAAGAATGTCGGTCACTGCATGAGATGCGGATCCGGGCACGGCATACTCAGTCTGCATCAGGCGCTGTCAAAGAATCCTATCAGCATGGATGAATCCAAACAGGATCTTCTGAAGCGCTGGAACGGGCTCCCTTCCGATGTTCAGGTCGAATTATCAAAGACACTTGAACGCTTAGAGGAGGAGAACAGAAAGCAGCTGGAGCCTGCTCCGATCGAGATCCGGGATGAAGTTTACAGAAGGTTTCTGAACAATCTGACATTATCCAGCAGGCACAGGCAGGATCTGCTGTCCCGCGGCCTGACGGAAGAGGAGATTGATGAGAGGATGTACAGGACTGTACCGTCTGTCGGCGCCGTTTCCTTCGGTGTGGAGACCTTCACCTACGAGATCTCCGATACGCTCAAAAGACACACCAAATGGGGGATCCCCGGATTCTACGATATCCGGACAAGCGAACCCAAGGTCGTGTTCTGTGACCCGGGTTTCTTTGTTCCGGTAAGGGATGAATTTGGCAGGATATCCGGGATGCAGATCAGATACGATCCGCTTCCGGAAAATGCCTCAGAGACAAAAAAGGACCACTATGCGAAATACAAGTGGTTCAATTCCAATTTCAGAGAAAAGAAGGATGGCTGTACGGCATCGGGATGCGAAAACATCCACTATGCCACGCCGTTGCTCAGCACGCCTAAGAGTATCATTCTTACCGAGGGAGTTCTCAAAGCGGACATTATCTCCCGTCTGGGAGGCAGGCTGAAAGGCAAGGAGCCCGTTCCTGTCATCGGTGTAGTAGGTGTGTATAACACCGAAAACCTCTGTTTTGAGCTTCTGAAGATGAAACAGTACGGACTGGAAACGGTATATATTGCTGTTGATATGGATTACCGGGAGAAAAAACAGGTCGCCGACGCTCTGAACAACATCGAAGAAATCGTCTCCGGAACAGGACTCAAATATAAGGTTGAGACATGGAATCCGGCCTATAAAGGCTATGACGATTATCTGCTGGGAGTTCAGAAATACCGTGCCGGCGGTCGGTAAAAATCAGGCTTCTATCAGTAAAGTTTGCGGGTCATTGGTTGACCCGCATTTTTGTTAAGAATACAGTGTTCCTTTTGATTCAGGCTCTTGCTCATAGACATCAGAAGGGATCTCGCCGGTAAGAAAAGTCAGGGGCTCCTCATTGATGACGCAGTCCTGAAGAATCGTCCGGATTTTGTCGGCAGACAGAGACATTTCCGGATCAAAGTATCTCAGCGGAACGACACCGAAATCATATCCTCTTGCTTCTTCCGGAAGGTTTTCCATCAGCGTCAAAAGCGATGCGCACTCCCTGGGCTGCAGCTGATACTCTTCGCCTAAGGGGTTGCTGAGGAAAAGGAAATCGAACAGTTCTATGGTCAGCAGCTTGTTCTTCCTTGCTGTTTTCTTGTATATATCAACGATTCTTCTCATTGCCCCGATGAGTTTTTCATCGTTCTCATCCAGGTCCTGATCATCAAACAGTATGTGGGTTCTCTGTGTAAACGCATCGCCGAAGTCATAGCTGATTGCATAGGAAAGGTATTTCAACAGAATAAAGAAATTCGCCGGCTCGGTATAGCCGGTGTGGTGCGGCGATCTCAACACAAGCACAAAGGTGCTGCTCTTTTAGTACGCTATAAAGTGTAGTCGGTATAGTTATCAGCCAGATGACTGACCTGCTGCACTTGTTTTATGATAAGGGAGTCAGTAATACGGCCTGACGTGGTCCTTTTGGAACTTAAGCTTCCG
>Ga0256405_10003944_pt1 | contig 29167 bp, 31 predicted proteins | sample RumenRJG_02DNA_FD_189096 | JGI IMG/M metagenome (GOLD analysis project Ga0256405, IMG submission 189096) | Bovine rumen microbial communities from Lethbridge, Alberta, Canada - RJG_02 | ecosystem: Host-associated > Mammals > Digestive system > Stomach > Rumen | place: Canada: Alberta... | reverse complement strand
GTAAGAGAGATTTAAGAGAGGCAAGTAAATGGCACACCAATTATTTTCACAAGTTGTAGCTGATTATTACAAAGCTTCATCAGAATCTCTAAACAGAACAGTAAAAAAAGATATCAGAAGAAAATCATTAAAAGGAATAATGCAAGAATCATTTTTTCACGGAGCAAGCTATTTAGGAGCAAACTTCATCGCATAATCCATAAAAAAGTTTAGCTTAATAAAATAAGCACGGATTGGGAAATAGGTAAAGTTTTTTGGTTATACTCAACGGGACATAAGTTCCGTTTTTTTTTTGCAAAATAAAAGCGATATTATAAAATAATACCGCTAAGATTAGTTTTTGGTTTAGTTATTTGGTTATTTTTATTTTGTAAAAAACTTTTTAATAGAATCAATGCAAGTATTAACAAAACCTTTGCCTGATTCAACTGCTTTAGATGCAGTATTACCTATATTTTTAGATGATAAATTTTCAGAAATTTTTCCTAATCCGTTTTTGCATTTTGCAAATCCAAATATAGCAAGACCGGCTATAATAGCTCCTGCTGCAACTTTTTTAATTGTATTTTTATTTCTTGATACAAATCCATCTTGAGTTGGTTGACCTTGAAGTTTAGTATCCTTTGGAAGAAGTCCAATTTGTCCGTATGGATTTGAACCTGCTGTAGGTGCATTCAAGTATGCATTAGGGTCAAATGTAAGAATACCATTTGTTGCTAAATAACTTAAATCTTGCATAACCTAACTCCTAAACTACACATTTATATAAAGTGTTTTTCTTAAAAAAAATTGCCTTTTATATTTCTTTTTGTTAAATTCTATTAATATATGAAAAAATATATTAATGATTTAAAATATTGTGTGCCGTTGTTTTTGTTGCTGTTATTTGTTTTTGTACTAACTTGGGCTCATCAGGGGCATATTATTATAGATTGTGGTAGAGAGGTTTATTATCCTGAAGAAATTGTAAGAGGGAAAGTTTTATATAAAGATTTATTCAATATATATGGCCCTTTTGCTTATTTATTTAATGCTTTATTATTTAAAATCTTTTCAGTTAAATTGTCTGTGATTTATCTTTCAGGTATTTTTACGGCAAGTGGTATTATTTTAATGATTTATCTTATTTCAAGATTATTTTTTGAAAAGTTATTATCTTTTTCTATTACTTTATTATCTTTAGTTATTAGTTGTTTTTCTTTTTCTATTTTTAATTATATATTTCCTTATTCATTTGGTATGTCGTATGGTTGTTTATCATGTTTAATATCATTATATTTTTTGATTTTATTTATTAGAAATCAAACCAATTATACTTTATATTATTTAAGCACCTTTTTTGCAGGTATTGCCGTTGCTAATAAATATGAATTTATTCCATATTGTTTTATATATTTGTTTTTATGTTTTAAAAATAAATTAAAGTTCAGGGTAAATATTATTGCACTCTTGTCTTTTTTGTTTATGCCGGTATTGTGTTTTGGTATTTTATTTTATCAGGGGCTTTCTGTTGAAGCTTTGTTTAATAATTTTAAAGATATTTATCACATGTCTCAGACTGTTACTTTAAGATTTTTTTATATATCTTCCGGTTTGATTTTTCAAAAACCAACATTAAGTATTCTCTTACGAAACTGTATAAAGACGGCTCTTCCTTTATTCTTTTTGTATATAGGACTGTATTTTTTCCATAAGTATAAAATTAAGTCTATTTTTGCTTTAATAATTGGAGTTATTTTTGCATTTAAATTTATTAGTGTTGAAACTTTTATCTTTTTACCATTTTTAATATTTATATTATTTTGTTTCTTTTATAAAAAAACATCTTTTGAAAACAAAATATTTTCTATATCAGTATTATTAATGTCTTTAAAAGTTTTTTGGGCAACGGCTGTGAATTCTTATGGTGTATTTTTTATACCAATATTGCTTATCGCATTAATAAGTTACTTAAAAAAAGATTTTTATAAATCTGTCATTATTTATTTATTTATTTTGTCAGTCGGATTTTTTACCTTTAATTATAATTTAAAAAAAGAAAAAACAGTTCCAATAAGCAGTTCTAAAGGTTTGATATATGCACAACCTGTTTACAATAAAACTGCTCAAGAACTTGTTAATTATATAAATGCAAATACTAAAATTTCAGATAAAGTTTTAATTTTGCCTGAAGGTTTGTTTTTTAATTTTTTAACAGACCGTAAAAGCGATGACTATTACAATTCCTATTTACCTCTTTACGTTGAAACATTTGGTGATGAAAGATTAATTACCTCAATAAAACAAAATAAACCTGATTATATTTTTATACATAATTTTCCTACAACGGACTACTACTTTAAGAGTATATGTAAAGATTATGCATTTAAATTTTGTGAATTTATAAATAATGAATATATGCCAAAAGACTTATTATTAAACGATTTTAAAGTTTATGTTTTTGAAAAAAAATAATTATATTGATTTTTTTTGTAAATAAATGTAAACTTTTTATGAAATTTGACTAAAATCATTAAATATTACATGGGTTTGTGCCGATATATAACATGTAAGGGAAAAGGAAATATTAAAAATGACAACAACAAACAATATTTTCAATAACGATTTATTCAAAAACAAAGGTTTAACTTCTTATAAACCATTTGGTTTGAACGTTAGAGTTCCTGAATCAAATATCGAAAAAATTTCTGCAGCGGTTAAAGCAGCAGCAGCTTCAAATTTAAATGCTATTCAATTATATTTAGCTAATAATGATGATGTATTTAGCGGTAAAGTTGGAAAACAAATCCAAAGCATACAACACGAAAGCATAATGACTTCAAATATTTTAAATGCAGCTGAACCTAAAGTTGCTCGTAGATTTGAAATGCATATGTAATACAAGTTTAAAAATAAATTAATTTCCCTTAAAATTTTTATTTGTGGCAGTACTTTTTAGGTATTGTCCTTTTTGTTATTTATACGAGAAAATTTTTAGATTTATTCAATAGTAAATACTTTTTTGTAGTATAACCAAATACCCAATGCCGTAAGAACAAAATTAGATGTCCATGCTCCCCAGAATGGTGCAATACTTCCTGCTTCTGCAAATGATACAGATAAAGCTCTTATGAAATAATATAAAAATAAGATTAAAATACTAAATAGAAATCCTCTGTTATATCTTACTCGGGGTGGTGTAATTGCAAGTGGTACACCTATTAATACAAAAACTATTGTTGTAATTGGAACTGCTGTTTTTTCAAATAACTCAATTTTTATTGATGTTAAAGTTTCTTTATTTAAATTTGAATGATTTTTTGAAAGATACTTAATAAGCTGAAAGAAATTACGTTCTCGGGCTATATCTTTATTCATTTCTTTTGACAAATCAACTCCAAATTGAACAACGGAATCTTCAAAAAATGTTGTATTAAGAACTTCTCCGCTATCTGTAATTGTGTAAATAGCACCTTTTTCAAATTCCCAACCCTCGGGTGAAGTGGCTCCGGTTCTTGCTTGAAGTACTTGTAGAGTATCATCTTTTGAAAGGTCTAATACAGTTATGTTATATAGTACTTTGTCTTCGGCAAAACCAACATAAAATAACCTTTTTAGTCCTGCTGTAGTAGTGTTCAATTCTTTAAACGTAAAGTTTTGTTTTCCGTCTGGGATATTTTTTTGACCTAAAGCCCATATCGCAAGGTCTTTTGAAACTTTAGTTGTAGCAGGAACAATAGTTTCATTAATAAAAAAACTCAATAATGACATTATAACAGCAAAAATGAATATAGGTTTTGCAATTCTGTTTAATCCTATTCCGCAAGAACGCATTACAGTTATTTCAGATGCAAGTGAAAGTTTGTTTAATGTCATAACTGTTGCCAGCAATACTCCCATTGGTATTGTCATTACAAATACTGATGGGAGATTTAATATAATCATCATTAATGCTATATTAAACGGAATTCCGTATTCTGATATTTGTTTTATCAATGTAATAAATGTATCAGATGCAAATATAATAGATGTAAAAATTGCAACACCCATTACAAATACTTCTATTATTTGTTTTAGTAAGTATTTATCTAAAATAGTGATTTTATTTGCTTTTTCAGTTGATTCCATATACGTATTTTAATTTAAATATAATTATTAATCAAATTTTATTAAAACTTTTATAGAGTTTTTATCTTTATTTTTTTCAAAAGCTTCAAGTGCATCGTCTACGCTGTAAATACTTGAAATCATTGGATTAAAATCAATTCGTTTGTTTTTAAGAAGTTCCAGAGCCGGTTTGAATTGACCACATCTTGAACCAAGAACTGTAATTTCATTTATAACAATAGGTGCTAAATTAATTTCTTTACTTCCTGCGACAGTACTTTTTAGAACAAGAACTCCTCTTGGTTTTGTTAAAGATACAGCAGTTTCAAATCCATCAATAGAGCCTGTAGCTTCTACGACTACATCCCAAACAGGTTCAACATTTAAATCTTGTGAAAAAATAGTTTTTACTCCTTGGTTTTTTGCTATATCAAGTTTATTTTGATGTCTGCCTGCAAGAGTTACGTCAAAGTTATATGCGTGTAAAGCTAAAGCTGTTGTAAGTCCTAATTTTCCGTCTCCTTGAACAAGAATTTTTTGTATGGGTTGAATGTGTAGTTGTTCTACAATTTCGCATGCGGCGGCAAGAGGTTCTACAAATACAACCTGTTCGTTTGGCACATTTTCAGGAACTTCAAATAATATTTTCGTAGGAAGAGTTATGTATTCTGCAAAACAGCCGTCTTTTTTCCAGATACCTATTGTATGTCTGTTCGGACAATGTCTTACCAATCCTTTATTACACCATTCACAATCAGGCTTATGACAACCATAGCTGATTTCCGCAACAACTCTCTTCCCTATTAGCGATTTATCTTCTGAATTTACATCCTCTACAATTCCGACAAATTCGTGTCCCAAAACACCAACATAACCCATATATCCTTTTGTTATTTCATAATCGGTGTTACAAATTCCGGCTAAGACAACTTTTATTAATGCTTCACCTTTTTTAGGCTCAGGTTTTTTATAATTTTTATCAAGTTTTAATTCTTTATCAAATATTACGGCTTTCATTAATTTCCTCTCCTTGACAATTTTCATCAGTATCATTATTTTTTTCAATGTTTAATTTTTCCTGAATTTCTTTAACTTCATAGGTTAATCTGTTTATTTTACACATAACAGGGTCAGGAATTCTGTTATGCATAAGAGTTCCATTTTCATCAATGAATTTTTGAACAACTACTTTTCCTGGTATACCAACAACGGTAGAATGTTCAGGAACATTATCTACAACTACAGAGCCTGCTCCTATTCTGCTATTATCTCCAATAGTTATATTTCCCAAAACTTTTGCTCCTGCTCCAATTATTACTCCGTTACCAATTGTTGGGTGGCGTTTCCCTTTGTCCTTACCTGTACCGCCAAGTGTTACTTGTTGATAAATTAATACATCATCTCCTATGATTGTTGTTTCTCCAATTACAACACCTTCTCCATGATCTATAAAAAATCTGTCTCCAATTTGAGCTCCAGGGTGGATTTCAATTCCTGTTAAAATTCTCATTATAAAAGATATATATCTTGGAATAAACGGTATTTTCCATTTGTATAATTTATGAGAAAGTCTGTGCATCAAAAGAGCATGCAATCCGGGGTAACAAAAAATAACTTCTAATATATTTTTTGCCGCAGGGTCTTTGTCATAAATTGTTTTAATATCATCTTTTATGTGATGTATTGCTCTATCTAGCATTTTCCATTTTATCCATTTTATTATTTTATTAGTTTAATATATTTTCTTTTGCCGGATTGAAGGATACCTTCTTTATTCAATATAAATGATGGTTCAGAAATTTTTTCTCCATCAAATTTAATTCCTCCACCTTGTATTAAGCGTTTTCCTTCTCCTTTACTTTGAATAAAGTTTACTTCAAGTAATAAATCAAGAATATTTTTAGCTTCTGTTAATTTATATTCAGGAATATCATCAGGGATACCTTTATTTGAAACAACATTTATAAATGATTTCTGTGCTTTGTCTGCCATTTCTTTGCCGTGATATTCTTCAGTAATGATATGTGCTAATTTAAGTTTTAAATCACGAGGATTTTCACTGTTATTTTCTAATGCATCATGAACTCTTTTAACTTCTTCATTTTCTACATCAGTTAAAAGTTCATAGTATTTAACTATCAAAGTGTCAGGAATACTCATTATTTTACCAAACATATCATTTGCACTATCGGTTAAAGATATACAATGTTCAGGATAAGACTTACTCATCTTAACTAATCCGTCAGTACCTTCAATTAAAGGAAGAAGAATAACCATTTGCGGATATTTTTTGCCGTAAGAAGTTTGTATATCACGACCTAAAAGAGTATTAAATCTTTGATCCGTTCCTCCAAATTCTATATCAGAATCTATTTCAACAGAGTCGTAAGCTTGCATTAACGGGTAGAAAAATTCGTGAATAGAAATTGGTCTGCCTTCAGCATATCTCTTTGCAAAGTCATCTCTTGTCATCATTTGGGCAACAGTTACTTGAGATGCAAGTTTTAATAAATCGGTAAATGACATTTTATGAAGCCAATCAGCATTATTTACGACTTCTACATCAGATACATCAAGAACTTTTGAAATTTGTTCAAAATATGTTTTTGCATTTTCTTCGACTTGTTCTTTTGTTAAAGCCGGACGAGTTTCAGATTTACCTGAAGGATCTCCAATCATAGCTGTTGCACCTCCAACGATTAAAACTATTTTGTGTCCGAGCTTTTGAAATTCTCTTAATTTACGCATAACAACTGTGTGTCCGAGATGTAAATCAGGTCTTGTAGGATCCATACCAAGTTTTATTCTTAAAGGTTTATTGTTTTCTTTAGAATATTGAAGTTTTTGTGCTAATTCTTCAATTCCGCCGGGTAAAATCTCACAACTTCTTCCGATTTTTTCAGCTTGTTCTAAAAATTCTTTTTTTATTTCAACCATTAATGTGTCCTCTTTTTCTTATAACTTTTAAAATTATAGCAAAAAAATGTAACAAAAGAGAATGTTGTGAGAAAAAATATAAAAAATGTGGAACTGTTATAATAAATCTAAGAGATTTATAATATAAATAATAAAATGAATAAATGGAGGCATTTATGGTTAATAGTATTGAACCAATTGATTCAGCAAAAGCAATTCAACAAATTAAACCTATAGAAGATATGACTGCAAATGCACAGGTTTCTGAAACTCTTCAACAAGAAGTTCAACCTGTTACAAGCGATTCCTTTGAAACAAAACAATCTGCGTTTGCCGATTATCAAATAAAGGACTATGTTGCAACATATGTTAATAATTTGATAGCAAAATATGAAGGATATGATGATATAATAAGCCGATTACGTTCATATTTGGGTAATTTTAATATAGATATATTTAGACAAACTTACCCTGATATTTTATCAAATTCAGATTTAGCAACTGCATTATATAATGATACGCTAAAGTTTTTATAATATGTCTTCAAACAAATAAAATTTAATAAATATCCGTTATATAGCTTTCCTAAGATTTAAAATAGTAACAAATAAATGTAACAAATAACTATATGATGATAAAATTTTGTAAAAATTGTGGAATAAATATAGAAGAGAGTAAATGAACGGAGGATTTATTATGGTGAGTAAAATTGATGCAATTGAGTCTTCAAAATCAATAAAACAAGTTAAAGAGATTGAAGAAAAAGAAGCAAAAGCTAAAAAGGCAGAAGAAGCAAAAAAAGAAGAAAAAACACAAAAAACTGATTCATTTGAAACAAATCAATCTGCGTTTGCCGATTATCAAATAAAAGATTATGTTACTACGTATATAAATAATCTGATAGCAAAATATGAGGGATATGACGATATTATAAGCCGATTACGTTCATATTTGGGTAATTTTGATATAGATAATTTTAGAAAAGATTATCCGGAACTTTCATCAAATTCTGACTTAGCAACTGCATTATATAATGAAACTCAGAAATTTTTATAATAAAATTGTAATTAACTTATTTAGAAAGAGGCATTGATAGAATATCAATGCCTCTTTCTTATAAGATATAGTGTGTTATGATTTAAAATTTGTTCAAGAAGATAGATTAAAAATGTTTATTCTGTATAAATTTTATTATCATTAGTGTTAACATTTGTAACAAATTTTGAAAAAATTTTTTAAAATCGTTATAAAACTTAAAACCTGTGGAATATATGTAGTGTGAATTGAATTTCACAGAATTTCTAATTCCTCTCTTCTAATACGTGGTTTAATTGCCGGCTGTTTAATTATAGTCGGTTTTATTTTTTCTTTAACATGTTTTAATAACTTTCTTGCATGCCTTTTGTTTGAGTTATATAATCAAGTTAGCAAAATATATGGGAAATAAAGGGGATTACAAACAATGCAGGGGTATTGTTTTGAGCTGATTACAGGTCCAATGAGCTGTGGTAAGACTGAAGAATTATTAAGACGTATCAGAAGATGTATTATAGCTAAGAAAAAAGTTAAAGTTATTTCTCCTGAAGTTGATACAAGAAGTAATGGAGATTATATTGAATCCAGAAACGGATTATGGCTTGAAGCTGTTAAAGTAAAGCATTCAATCCAAATTTTGAGTGTTGTTAAGCCTGATGATGAAATTGTAGCCATTGATGAATTGCAGTTTTTTGATTCTAATATAACGAAAGTTATTACTCAATTAATGAATGAAGGAAAGAAAGTTATTGGTACGGGTTTAGATTTAGATTTTAAAGGTGATACTTTTGGTTCTATGCCTCAACTTATGTGTATTGCCACACAAGTTGATAAATTGCATGCTGTTTGTATGAAATGCGGTTCTGATCATGCTACAAGAACTCAAAGATTAATAAATGGCAAACCTGCTGATAAAAATTCTCCGTTAATTATGATAGGCGGGGATGAAACTTATGAAGCAAGATGTATTAAGTGTTATGAATTGCCTGATGCTGAAGCTGAAAAACAAAGACAATCTGAAAAGAAATCTTTAAAACTTTTGAAGTTTTAGTTTTTTATTATAAACATACTTATAAAGCATGACAACGGAAGTATTTCCGTTGTCATGCTTTTTCTTTCTTCTTATTTTAATATTGTTTTATTTGAATATACTTTTGATAATAGTTTTATATTTGGCTCTTTGTTTAGAAGTTAAAATATTTTTTGTTTCTTTAATTATCTTATTTTGTAATTTATTAACTTCTTTTTTTAAATCATTGATTTTTCTTTTTTGTAAATGTTTTGTTTTAAAAGATGCTTTATCTTGTTTCATTTTTTTATATATATCTTTATTTTCAGCTAAATCATTTGCTAATACTGAATAATCTTCTATATAAAGGTTAAATATATCTTCCAAATCTTTACGTTGCTCTTTACTTAATTGCAAATTATTAACAATTAATTCTTGAGTCATTAAAATTTCATATTTGTATTTATCTGTACCTGTATTGTTGCAAAATAAATAAATATCAGAATTTAAATTTTCTGCCAACGATGCAGAAGCACTGATTATACTTAAGCAAAAGAATATAAATAAAGTTTTAATAAGCTTATTTAATAGCATAAGATGATTATCCAATAAATTTTTTAACAATTCAAGCCAAAAGTTTAAAATGTGATAAAATTATACAATGGAAGAATTAAATCTAAGAAATTATGCTCATTTAGGTGATGCGGTTTGGGAATTAAAAGTTCGAAATCAAACGATATTTTTAACTCATAATATAAAAGAACTCCATAAGCTTACAACAGAAAAGGTTAATGCTTCTTATCAGGCTGAGGTTTTAAGATTAATAGAACCTATGTTGAGTGAGTTTGAACAGGAATTGGTTAGAAGAGCAAGAAATTTATCTGTTCCGGTATCACGACGTTCAATTCAGAGTGATTACAGGCAGGCAACTGCATTTGAAGTCTTAGTCGGTTATCTTTATTTAAATAATAAATCCAGATTGGATGAATTATATTCGATAGAAGGTGTTTTATGAAAAAGGTAATAATTTTTTTGATATGTTTTTCATTTTGTATATTTCCTGCAATAGCAGAACCTTTATATAATCCTTATAAGACGAAATATGATAATAACAATAAAGTCTTTGCAAATTATCAAGTTACTAAAATTAATGGTAAATATGGCATTTATGATGCAACAGAAGAAAAAGATGTTATAACTCCTCAATATGACAGTCTGAAAATGCTTAAGGAAGATGGTGCAATCGTTTCTAAGAACGGTAAATACGGATTTATAGACTATGATAATAATGTAAAAATTCCGTTTAATTACGATTATTTATACTATTTATATGATGGAAGATTGGGTGCGGTTAAGGATAAAAAGTATGGTATTATTGATTATTCTGCCAAAAGTATAGTTCCATTACAGTATGATTATCTTTATAAGGTTAATAGTAAATATTTAGGTGTTATAAAAAATGAAAAGTGTAGTCTTGTAAATTATGAAGGAAAAGAAGTTCTTCCTTTTAAATATAATCATATAAATAAATTGACTAATAATATAGATTATATCCTTCAAGCTCGAGTTGGGACAAAGTATGGATTACTTGATAATACTCCTCAAGAAGTAGTGCCGGTTAAATATGATAAAATAAGACGATTGGACTCAGCATTATATGAATTAAAATTAGGAGAAAAATACGGATTTGCTTATCTTCCAACTAAAACTATTGTAGAACCTAAATATGACAGAATATACAGATTTTCTGACAGAGCTGTAAAAGTTAGAAAATTTGATAAATTTGGTCTTTTAAATAATCAAGGTGAAGTTATAGTTGATACGAATTATGTATCAATACAAAAAGTGAATGATTTTTTAATAGGTGTAAGGCGTTATGATAAATGGGCAATAGTAGATTTTTCAGGAAAACCTGTAACAGAACCAATTTATAAATCTTTATCAGATATTTTAAAAGAAGGCTGGCGAGCAGATGATTTTGCAGAAAAAGAGCAAGAGGTTGAAGAAGAAAAACAGAAATCTGAAAATAATATAATAAAATAAAAGGAATAATTATGATAAAAAAAATTTTTACTACAATATTGATTATATTTGCATTTACAATTCAAGTCAGTGAAGCAAGAACTTCAAATAAAGTGAAAAAACCTGAATGTAAACCCGTATATACTGTTAAATCAGGAATAAATGAGGGAACTCAAATTGTGAAATGCGGAAAAACTTATGGATTAAGAAATTCCTTTTCATTTGTAATTGTTCCGCCTAAATATACCAAGATGATAAATGTTGATGATACTTTATTAAAAGTTAAATTAGGGAAAAAACAATGGGGTATGATAACCTATTTGGGGCATGATGTTATACAACCAAAGTATAGTGATGTTACAGCCGTAAAAATACAACTTGGTGAAAATAATCCTGATTATCTTTATTTTGGTAAAATTAAAAAATCTTGGTATTTGTTAAAAAGAGGTAAAGAAATTCAGATTGTTAAACAAAAGCGAAATGAAGAGTGGTCGCCGGTTTTTATAACAACATTACATTCAATTCCTCATTCTGTGTCGGTTGATAATAATAAATACCGTTTATTAATGGGGAAAATGGATATGGGAGATTTGCTTTTAAATACTCAGATAAAAGTATATATTCCTGTAAAACTGCCAAAGTGGGCAGATTATAAAATCGCGGATTTATGTTTAATTTCTCTTTTTGATAATAAGTAAACTATAAATTATAATATACAATGGGACAAAATATGAAAAAGAAAATAACAATATTAATACTATGTCTGATATTTATCAATTTAACAGCCTTTTCTGCTCAAGTAAGAAAAAAAGAGGGCTATCTTTCAGATTCAAAAGATAAAAATAAAACAGTAACAACTTATTATCTTGTTAATTCAAATGGAGCAAGAATTTCTACACAAGAATATGATTACTTGGATGAAGTAAATTCAAATCTTTTTATAGCCGGAAATGATAATAAATATGGTTTGATAAATGGACAAGGAAAGAGTTTAGTGCCTTTTGAATATCAGGAGATAAAAAGTCTTAAATATAATGTTTTACGATTTAAATATGATAATAAATATGGTTTAATGACATTTAACGGGGGCTTAATTCTTCCTGCAAACTATTCATATCTTGAAAAAATTGATGATAGGGTTTTAAAATATAACAACACAAGTATTAATACAAGTGAGGGCTCAGGCTCATCCGGTATTGAAATGATAGGTTTAATGGATTATCAAGGTAATATAATTACAGAACCTAAATATTCGTATATAGATAAAATAGATAATTATTTGTTAAGAGTAATAGTATCGGCGTCAAAAGCAGGTGAATCTCAACAGGATGCTTTACCTCCGGGTGTTGTTTCTCCTACTGCGGGTGCTGCAATACCAAAAACTTATGTTACAGGTAAATATGGGCTTATAGATTATAATGGAAAAGTTGTATTATCTCCTCAATATGATTATTTAAATAAAATAAATAATACGATTCTTAGAGTTAAAAAGGGGTCAAGCTGGGGAAGAGTTGAGTTTTATCATGGTAACATTCTTAATGTTATGATGGATTATCAATCATATTGGTAAAATTTATTTGTTAGTGATATAAATATCATGTACTAACAAAGAAGGATTTTTTAAGATGAAAAAGATATTATTATTTTTAATTTGTTTATTGATAGGTAACTTTTCAATTGCAAGTGAAGTTGAAAATTTATCAGCTGATGAAGCACTTAAAATATTAAAAACAGGTAATGAACATTTTAGAACAATGCATTTAAACCATCCTCATCAAACAAAGACAACAAGAGAAAGTTTGGTGAAAGGGCAACATCCGTTTGTTGCAATATTAACTTGTTCTGATTCAAGGGTTCCTGCGGAATTAATATTTGATCAAGGTTTAGGCGATATTTTTGAAATAAGAAATGCCGGTAATGTATTAGATAATCATGTTATAGGCAGTATTGAATATGCAGTAGTTCATCTTGGAGTAAAACTTGTTGTTGTTATGGGTCATGAAGATTGCGGTGCTGTTACTGCTACTGTTAATAATGTTGATGAAACTAAATACATAAATAGTCTTATAAAATCAATAAAACCTGCGTTAAAAATGTATGAAAAAGAACATCAAAAAGGATGTAAACTTACAAATGTAATTAAAAATAATGCCGTATTGAATGTTGAAAAGATTTTAGCTCAAGATGGTTTGTTGAAAGATTATGTTAAAAATAAAGGTTTAAAAATAGTTCCTGCATATTATCACTTAAGCACAGGTACAGTGGAGTTTTTATCTGAATGAAAAAAAATATTGCTGTAATTCTTGCTTCAGGAACAGGAGAAAGATTTGGATTAAATATTCCAAAGCAGTTTTATGAATTAAATGGCAAAACTATATTGGAATATTCTATCGAATCTTTTGAAAATCATGATGAAATTGATGAAATAATTTTAGTTACAAATCCCGAGTTTAGAGATTTTACTCAAGAAATCTTGAATAAAAATAATTATACAAAAGTAACAAAGCTTTTAAATGGCGGAAAAACAAGAGTAGAGAGTTCGTATATTGGGACAAAAGATATAGAAGATAGAGTTAATGTACTTATTCATGATGCTGTAAGACCTTTTATAAATAAAGAAATTATAGATAAAAATATTGAAGCTTTAAAAACTTATAATGCAGTAGGAACAGCAATAAGTTCTGTAGATACTATTATTGAAGTAGATGATAGAGGTTTTATAACAAATATTCCAAATAGAAAATATTTAAAACGAATTCAAACACCGCAATCTTTTAAGTCAGAATTGATAAAAAAAGCTCACAAGTTAGCATTGGCTGATAAGTCTTCCGTATTTACTGATGATTGTGGGCTTGTGGTAAAATATAACTTAGACAAAATATATATCGTAGATGGTAGTGAAAATAATATTAAAATTACAACACAAAGTGATTTAAATATTGTAAAAAATATTCTGGAAACAATTTGATGTTTAAAATTGATTTAACTTTGTATAATATTTTATCTAATGTAAAAAAAAGAGATACTATAGCAATTTATGGTACATCAAAAGAAGCTTTGGAAATAAAAAAATATATTTATGAAAAAAGAAAAGATATAAAAATAGCTTTTTTTGTAGAATACAAAGTTGAAGAAAAACAATATCAAGATGGAATAAAAATAATTGATTTTAAAGATTTTTTAAAACAAAAAGATAAAGTTGACTGTATAATCATTGCAAAACGTGATAATTTTTATGCAATGTCTCAGCTTTTTGCAAAGTCAAATATTAATTATATTGAAATATCAGAAAAAGACTTACAAAAATTGGGTTATCTTCATTTTGAAGATATAAAAAGCAAGTTTGAAGATGAAATAGATAGAGAAAGATTTACGGTTATTTTTGTAAGTTCTTTAACTCAAGATAATAATTATTTTAAAGAATATATAAAAAATAACAAAGTAAGCTCAAAAAATAATGAATACATTGAATATTTAATACGAAGCAAAATAAAAACAATAGTTGATACAGGAGAAAATAATGGATATAACAGCATGGTTTTTCAAAATGAAATAAAAACTGCTGAAAAAATATACTGTTTTGATGCGATACATGATTATGTTTCAAACGGGCTTGTTATTCCTCGAAAATCAAAAGAACTTACTTTTTATAAAATTATAAAATTTTCAGATAAAATAGAAATGGTTGGAAGAATTTTATGGAATGTTGAAAATGCAAAAGTATTTTTAAGACAGGCTTTAAAGACTACAACATTAGATAATTTCAGATGGAAAAATAAAAGAAAAATAGATTTTATAAAATTTGATATAGATGCGTTAGAAATAAATGTTTTAAAAGGTTGTATAAAAACAATAAAAAAAGACAGACCTCAACTTTCTTTTAGAATTTTTGGTATGCCAAGTCGTGATTATACTGAGATTATGCTTTTTTTATCAAAAATTTTATGGAATTATACTTATAAAATAGGAATTTACAATGATAGAAAAAATGAAAGCGTACTGTATTGTATTCCTAATGAATTATTATCTTAAAGGCTTTAATTAAGAATTTTTAATCTTATTTATAACAAAATCAATAGCACCTCTATTTTGTTCAAAAGCTTTAGTGCAGTTATTACAAGTAGTCGTATAATAATCGTTGTCTTCAAGTAATTTAAAAATTTCTTGTTCAAACTCTTTTTGATTATGAACTATTTTCCCCGCTTTTTTATCTGCTAAAACCGCATAAATACCTCTAAAATTAGAAATATTAGGGCCTGAAATTACAGGTTTATTAAAAATTGCGGCTTCAAGCGGATTATGCCCGCCTGTTTTTGAAAAACTCCCGCCAATAAAAGCTATATCACAGAAATAATAAAGTTTTGCGAGTTTGCCTATAACATCAAGAATGAGAATATCATTGTCTTTAAAAGAATCATTATTTGAATAATATCCGAATTTATAATTTGTTTTTTTTACGAGGTTTACGACATCTTCTAATCTTGTTAAATGTCTTGGTGCAATTAGTAATTTGATATTGTTATATTTTTTACGAATATTATTAAAAGTCTTTAATAATATTTCATCTTCACCTTTATGTGTGCTACCTGCTAATAGTATTTTGCTATCAGTTTTTAAAATGTCTATGTCATCAGGAATTTTACCTTCAATATCAAATTTTAAGTTTCCCATGACTTCACAAGTTTCAGGGCTTGCACCCATTTTTAAAAATTTTTGTCTGTCAGATTCTGATTGAGTTAATATTTTTGTATATGTCTTATCAAAAATCATTCTAAAAAAGAATGCCAGATGTTTGTAATATTTAAATGAATGATCAGAAATTCTTCCGTTAATTATAAATAAAGGAATGTTTCTTTTGCTTACCATGTAAGAAAAATTTGGCCAAATTTCAGTTTCTGCTATAATAACTTTTTCAGGATTGATTTTATTTAAAAATATAGTTATAAATGGAGGAAAATCAGGTGGAAAATATAAAACTTTATGAGCAATATTTTTAAATTTAGATTCAGCAAGTTCCTTACCTGTGTTAGTTCCTGCTGTTACAATAATTTTGTAGTCAGGTAATTCTTTGAAAGTTTTTTTTACTAAATCTTCTAAGGCTATAATTTCTCCAACTGAAACACCATGGAACATTATTGTTTTGCCTTCTATTTTTTTTACAAAAAAGATTTTTAAAAATCCTAAAAGTCTTATAAATAAGTCATGTCTAAAAATTGCTGCCAATAAGTATATTGGCATAACTAATGTGATAAATAAAATTGTAGATAAAATTGCATATATTAACATATGTGTAATTATACTCAAAATTTTATTTTTATGCAAAAATAATGTATATAAATAATAAGTTGTAAGTATGGAGGGAAAATAATGAAAGATAAAATGTTCTTGATGATACCCGGTCCTACACCAGTGCCTGAAACAGTTTTGCTTGCAATGGCAAAACATCCGATAGGACATAGAAGCGGTGAGTTTGAAGCAATTTTAAAATATTGTTATGATGGTTTAAAAGAAATATTTCAAACAAAGAATGATGTATTTATCTATGCTTCAAGCGGTACAGGTGCTATGGAAGCAGCTTTATCAAATTTAGTAAATGAAGGAGATAAAGTGCTATCATTAGTAATAGGTAATTTTGGTAACAGATGGGCAAAAATTGCAAAGTCATTGGGTGCAAATGTTCAAACAATAGATAAAGCATACGGTGAAACGGTAAGTGTTGAAGAATTAAAAGCTGTACTGGATGCAGATGTTAATAAAGAAATTAAAATAGTTACAATGACACATTCAGAAACTTCAACAGGTGCAAAAAATGATATTCAGGCATTGTGTAAATTGGTTCAAGAACACGGTGCATTATCAGTTGTAGATGGTGTTACATCGGTTTGTGCAATGGAAGTAAAAATGGATGAATGGGGTATAGATGTTTTAGTAACAGGTTCACAAAAAGGATTTATGATACCACCGGGACTTGCGTTCTTATCAGCATCAGATAAAGCTTATGCGGTATATGAACAATGTAAACACCCAAGTTTCTATTTTGATTGGGCAGCTCACAGAAAAGCTGTAAGAAATAATACAACTCCATATACAGCTGCAGTAAACTTAATTTTTGCTCTTCAAGCTGCAATAGAAATGATAAAAGAAGAAGGTTTGGAAAAAATTTATGCACGACATAAAAAGCATGCACTTGCAATTCGTTCAGCAATAAAGGCAATTGGCTTAAAATTATTCGTAGAAGATGATGCAAAAGCAAGTTATGCAATAACATCAATTCTTCCTCCTGAAGGTATTAGTGTTCCTGATATCAGAAGCGGATTGAAAAAAGACTACGATATTATTGTTGCAAACGGTCAAAATGATTTAAAAGATAAGATTTTCAGAATGGGTACTTTAGGTTTTGTTTCCCAAAGAGATGTTTTGACTGCGGTTGCATCATTGGAAGCTGTTTTATATAAATTAGGATATAATTTTGAAATAGGAACAGGTGTTAAAGCGGCTATTGAGGCTATGAAATAATAATAAAAATTCTAAGTAAAAAGATATAGGCGAAGCTAAAAGCTTCGCCTATATCTTTTTATGTTGTTATATCTTAAACCAGGTGCATTTTATCAAAAATCCCTTTTCTTTGAACCCAAATTTCCATTTCCATTTCATTTCCAAGTTCTATCATAGCCGTTTTAATCTCTTTAAATGCATATTTAGATTCTTTTATATTTCCAAGTAAAAACATAACAAAATGACCTTGCATAAGCGTTTGTTTCATATCTTCAATATTAACATCGTATTTTGCAAGAACAGTTGTAACTCTTGCTACAATTCCAACTTTATCACTTCCTGATACTGTAACAATAATTCTATCTTCGTCCATTTTAACCTCATTTGTATTAAAAATTAAATTATGATAATATTATTCTATCACATAAAAGGAGTTTTATGAAACTTTTAATTGTTGACGATAATGAAACTAATTTAAAAATTTTGAGTATGATATTATCTTTAAGCGGTTATGAAATAAAAACTGTTACGACCGGTGAAGATATAAGTATAAAATTAAATTCTGATATAGATTTAGTTTTATTATCAAGTAAATTTTCTGACGAATGTACAAATTTACAAGGAAAGAAAATAGTTGTAATGACAACAAATCCAAGTGTAGATGAAGTTGTAAAATTTTATGCTGAAGGCATAAGAGATTATATAATTCTTCCGGCAAGTGCAGATAAAATAAGAAATACCGTAAAAGATGCTTTTGAAAAAGAGAAGTCATTAGAGGATTTATTACAATCTTTTAGGCATGTACAGGTTAAAGATAATGGTTCATATCGACATTTGGAAAGAATGAAAGCTTATGCTCGTGTACTTGCAACGGAACTTCAAAAATCTGATAAAAATCTTAAAATTGATTCGGAATTTATAAAAAACCTTGAATTGGCAAGTGTTTTACATGATATAGGAAAAACTCAAATTACAGATAAAATACTTACAAAACCTGATAAATTAACGGATACAGAATTTGAAAAAATAAAAAAACATACTTCATTAGGGTATAAAATGCTGGAAAAAATAAAAAATACTCCTTTTGTTCAAATGGCAAAGGATATTGTATTATCTCACCATGAAAGATATGATGGAACAGGTTATCCTAATAATAAATCAGGTGAGGATATTCCTTTGAGTGCCAGAATTATTTCACTTTGTGATGTGTATGATGCACTTAGAGAAACAAGAGTTTATAAAGAAAACTTTTCACATGAAAAAAGTGTAGAGATTATTAAGGGTTCCAGTAAAAAACAATTTGACCCTCTAGTGATTGATGCTTTTGAAAAAGTTCAAAGCAAATTTGATGAAATTTTTCAAAAATTAAGTCTTAAACATTAGTTTATAAAATATTTATAACTGATTGTAAGTATTTTACTGCACAGCTTTCTGAAGTTTGATTTTTTATTGTATAGTAACTATTTTTAGTAAGTTGATTAATTTCTTCCTGTTTTAAATTAATTATTTTTTGAAGAGTTAATTTTATATCTTTTATATTTGGTTTAGTTAAAAATCCATTCTCCTCATTTTTGATTATTCCATCAATACCGTCATTGATTGTTCCTACGGTAATACAACCGCTTGCCATTGCTTCCAAATATACAAGACCAAATGTTTCATTTATTGATGGAAGAATAAATATATCAGATTTTTTCATTTCTTCTATAACTTCTTCTTTTTTTAATCTACCTTTAAATATTGTGTTTTTACTTATTTTTTTTAAATTTTTTAATTCTTTTCCGTCTCCAATGATTGATAATTCAATATTTTCGATTTTTTCGCAGGCTTTAATTAGTTTATCAATATTTTTTCTTTTAATTAAATTTGCTGCGGTTAAAACTTTTATTTTGTTTTTAAATTCTATCTTTCTCTTTATTATTAAATTTTCATTAACTCCTGAAGAAATTACTAATGTCTTTTCTTTAAATTCCGGATAAAGTTTCAGGAGTTTTGTTTGGATATGTTGTGAACGACATATTAGTAATTTAGCTCTTTTAAAAGAGTTTAAAAGTCTATTTTTAAAATATGGTGAATAAATTGGTTGAGTTAAGACTTTTATATCAGAAATGTGAACTCCGCAAATTAATTTTCCTGAAAATTTATCTGCAAATATACTGCCTGATGGCATATGTGAAATTATTACATCATAATTATTTATAGGAGGTAGTTTATTTTTTACATTGAATAGAAAGGGCGTTATATAATTTGCGTTAAACACTTCATTATATTGTCCGGTTTTGTAATATTTTTTACCTCTAATAAAAGAATTTAATAAAAAATTTGGTCTTATTATTTGTATATTATGTCCTAAAATTTTAAAAATATCAGTAAAATTCTTGAGAGCACAAGATGTTAAGATATCCTCTTCTGATATGGGGTAGAGGTCTGTCAAAAATAAAATATTCATAAAATTAGTATATCATATTTTGTTTTTTTTAAGTATAATTATATTGATGTTTGGAAAAAATAAAAAACTTTCAATTGCATTTTATTGGCACATGCACCAACCGTTTTATAAATTAAATTCGGAAGGTGATTATATTATGCCATGGGTAAGACTCCATGCTGTAAAAGATTATTTGGATATGCTTTTAATAACTGAAAAATATCCTAAGTTAAAATTAAATTTTAATTTTTCTCCGGTGTTAATAGATGCGATTATTGATTATGCCGAAAATGGAGTAGAGGATGTTTATTCAAAACTTACAAAAACTCCGGTTGAAGATTTAACAGATGATGATAAAAGGTTTATTTTAAACAATTTCTTTGATGCAAATTATAATTCAATGATATCTCATCATGAATATTATAAAGAACTTTATCAAAAAAGAATGTCTATGAATTATCCTGATGTCAATGCGTTTTCAAATGAAGAATACGGTGATATTATGGCATGGTTTAATATATCATGGTTTGATTCAATTTATGCTGATATGTTTCCGGAGTTAGTTCAGTTAGTATCTAAAGGAAAAAACTTTACCCTTTCGGAACGTATAGAAATTATCGACTATATGACAAAAATCATGAAAAAGATAATACCTGAATATAGAAGATTTTTGCACGAAGGAAAAATAGAAATAACTACAAGTCCATATTATCATCCTATTTTACCGATTTTAACGGATATAAAATGTGCAAGCAGAAATATTCCAAACCCTGATGCGTTGCCTCAAAATTTAAAAATGGGAACAGATGCAATGCTCCAGACAAAATGGGCATTAGATAGAATTGAAGAAGTTTTTGGCAAAAGACCAAAAGGTATTTGGCCTCCTGAGCATTGCTTAAGTTCAAAAACTTTAGATATGCTTAAAGATTTAGGTATTGATTGGACAATAACTGATGAAGGGATTTTAGCCAATTCTATTAATGTAGAATTTGTTAGAGATTTTAAAGGCTATTTAGAAGATCCTTATTATTTGTTAAAAACTTATGAATATGAAACAAAAAATGCCGGAAAAATCGATTTAATTTTTAGAGATAGTTCAATTCCTAATTTGATAAATTTTGAATATCCGCATATAGAGGCTTCTAAGGCAGCTAATGATTTATATGATAGAATTAAAGTTATTCAAAATAAAATTTTAACATCTCCTGATGAAAATCATTTGTTGACAATAGCGTGTGATGGTGAAAATTGTTGGGAAAATTATTCTGATGACGGAAAAGAGTTTTTAAATACTATTTATTCAATGATTGAGAATGATGATTCGTTAGAAACGGTTTTGATTTCTGATTATATAAAAGAAGATAGAAATAAGAAAAATTTGCCAAAGATATATTCAGGCTCTTGGATAAACAGAAATTTTCAATTGTGGATTGGGGAACCTATAAAGGATTTGGCATGGACATATTTAAAACATGTTCATGATGATTTTAAGAAATTTACTGATAAAAATCCAAATAATCCAAATATTGAAATAGCACAAAGGGAATTGTTTATTTCTCAGGGTTCAGATTGGTTCTGGTGGTATGGTGAACCTAATAATTCGGGGCAAGATCATATTTTTGATTATTTATTCCGTGAACATTTAAAAAATGTTTATCGAATATTAGATTTGCAAATTCCAACTTTTCTTGAATCTTCTCTATTGATAAATAGTTCAACCAAATATAATACAAATTCTGCCACTCCTGTAATGGATGGACAAAATAAAATTGATGATGAGTGGCTGAATGCCGGTTTTTTGGATATTTTAGCTGAAAATGATGATGATATTCATCTTTTTGAAAAAGTTTTATTTGGTTTTGATGAAGAGTATTTGTATTTAAGATTTATGTTAAATCATGAAATAAGAGAAAATAATTCTCAAATGACTCAGCAAATATATCTTTATATGAGAAATGCTGATAGTGATCAAGCATTGTCTCCTGTACGACCTTTAGTAAAAGATGATAATATTCCAACTTTATTTAAAGAAAAATTTCATAATGAGATTAGATTAACGTTTGCAAATGGCTTATTACGTCCAATGCAGTTTACGGAAGCTGTATCCGATAATCTTTGGAAAGAAAAAATCTCCGAAAACATAAAAATATCCTATGATTATGTTATTGATATAAGTATTCCTTTCGATGAAATGGAAATTAATTATGGAGAAATGATAGAATTTTTCTTTGTTACAGCAGATTATGATGTGATGGAAACATGTAATCCGCCATGTATCTTACTAACAATTATAAGACCTGAAAAATAATATTTTAAAAATTTTATTAATAAATAATTTGTAAATAAACAGTTCTTGTTCTTGCTTTGTTATCAAAGTCAATTAAAACTACTTGTTGCCAAGTTCCGAGTTGTAGAGCTCCATCAATTAGTGGTATAGAAATTGAGTTGCCAATAATTGATGCTCTAACGTGAGCATATCCGTTACCGTCATTCCAAGTTGAATCGTGTGCATAATCAATATTTGTAGGTGCTATTCTTTCTAAAGCTTGAGGTAAATCTTCCAATAAGCCAGGTTCGAATTCTATTGTTGTTAACGATGCAGTACTTCCTCCTACAAAGGCGACAACAAGAGCATCCTTTATTGAGTGTTTATAAACATAATTTTGTACATTTCTTGATATATCAATAATGTCTGTAAAACCTTGCGTATTGATGTTAAACTTTTCATTTATTATTGTCATAATATATAAACCCCTTAGTATTATTTTTTATCATATTGATTTAAATATCAATTCTAAATTATTAAAATAACACATATATTTACAATTATTTTTTTATTTTATGTTAAAAACTTATGTATATATTTTCATACGAAACTCTACAATATACTGAAATAAGTTAATAATAACAAGATGGCTTGTGTTGAGTTTTGTTTTATGGAAAAAATATATAATTACTTTATTTATGATAAAAAATACGTTATTATAAGCGTTTTAAATATTTTAAGAGCAGAGCTATATTTTACAAAAAAGGAGAAGTCTTAAACTTCTCCTTTTTTGTATTTCTTAAAGAAGGGTTATATCTTCTTGATAAGGTAATACTTGTTTCATCTTCTTTACAAAATCATGTGCTTCTTGTGGAGCATTTTTCCAATCAACTGCACATAGTGCTCTTTGAATCCAAAATACGTCTTTAAAAAATACATATTGTGAGTTTATTGCTTTTTCTTTTGACTCTAAATATATTTGTTGAGCATCAATCAATTGTGATACAGGAACTTTTCCCGCCAAATATTGTGCTTTAACTTTTGAGTAATTTTCTTGTGATGCAAACATAGCTTTGTAGTTTTTGTCAATGCTAAAGTAACCTGCAACAGCTTTGTTTACGTGATGTCTAACTTCTTCTTCTATTTGAGTTCTTACTTCGTCTTCATATCTTTGTAATTCATTTAATTCTGCTTTCGTTCTTGCGATTTCGGCAAATTTTGTACCACCTTCAATTGGTTTCCATTGTGCAAAGATACCAAAGTATACACTGTCTTTGTTAGAATGTGTAAGTAATCTGTTTAATGGTAAAGCTGTTTGACCGATTTGAGTTCCACCTCCTCCATATGTAGGAAGCATTACAGTAGGGAATTCACTTGCATAGTGTCTGCCAGGTAGTGTTGTATATTCAAGCTGTAATTTTGCATCAGGTAATACAAATTTTTGAACATACATTGCCATTTCTATCTTTTTCATTTTTTGAGCTGTTTTTAGTTTTGCAAGTTCCGGAGAAACATGATAAGCACCATTTGCAAGAACTTGGATTAATTGTTCTAAACCTTGTTCATGAGCAATGTAGTTAATAATGTTGATTTCACTTGTTAAGAATGTATCGTCTGTAGCTCTTATTGGAACAAGTTCAAAATCTTTTGATTGGTCTTCATATAATAATTTACTTATTTGTACTTTGATATTTTTTAAATCGGCTGACATATCTAAAAGTCTTTGTTCATGTTTATTAAGTTCACTTGCCCAACGTAAAGATTCTTCTTGTCCGCAATAACCCATTTTTTCTCTTACTCTTGACATTGCAAGGTTTTCTCTGCTTTCTTTTACGTAATCTTTTTGAACTTTAATTGCATTTTGTAATATCAATGTATCAATATAAAGCGATGCTATATCAATACCCATATTTTGTTCTGTCATGAATTCTTCATATTTTGAAAAATCTAAGCTTTTCTTCTTTATCAAGATATTTGTAACTAAAGCAGGTGAATAAAGGATTTGTTCCATGCCAAGCTTAAATACACCTGTTTCTTTAGGATAAATTAACTTAGCACTTTCAGCAAAACCATCATTATATGATTGATAACCGTAAGTTACGCTTAATGTTGGTAAATATCTCAATGCTGCCGATACAGCACTTCTTCTTGCAGCTTTTACCAATAATTTCTTTCTTTCAATATCAAGATTGCTTGCATATAATTTTTCAAATACATTAGATAATGATAACGCATTTGGCTTTCTTTTAGAAATTACTTCTGCTGTATACATTATTCTTAAGTGCGGTTTGTAATCAATATCAGCTGCTGTATCTTTATTTATGAATAATAATTCATCTTCGTAAAATTGTACTTGTTTAGGTTTTGGCGTATTTCCTGCAAGTACTGATTTTATGTTGAATGACATTGCTTCTGATACTTTTCTATCTAAATCATAAGCACCTGTACCCATTAATATACCCATTTCAACATCTTCTTTTCCTAATGTTGAATATGAACGAAGTTTCTTAGCATTTATAGCATCGTATAATGCTTGTCTTTTTTCTGTTGTCAAGTTAAATAACGGAGTAACAATAACAGCATCATAATTATCTAATTTTGCTATTGTCGGTTCAATATTATTGTTTACAGGTACAATAGTTAAATTTAAATTAGGTAATTTTGCTTTTGCATAAGCATTCCAGTCTTTTTTTGTTTTGTAGAAGTTTTCATTCATTAAAACAACACCTTTTTTGAAAGGTGCAACTTTTGCAAACAAATTTATACCTTTTATATTTTGTTGAACAGGGTTAAAGAAATTGTCGCCTAAATCTCTTAAACCATATTGGTCAATTGTTAAAACAAATTTGTTTCTGTTTGGAGTTTGATTTAATACATTTGAAACAAACCAACCTAAAGAAACAACCATTGTCGCATTAGAATTTAATGCTTGATTAGCAACTTTTTTTGCTCCGGCTTCTGTCCAGTTTCCTACAAATACGTTTTCTTTTGGGAAACTTGCTTTGTATTCCGGTGCCGTTGAAACTGTAATTGCTTTTTTAAATTGTTCTAAAACCTGAGTGTTTTTATCTGACGGCCCGTCAAAAACAAAAGCATAAACAAGAGTTCGTGCATTTTTATTATAAGTTACAGGTCTACCTTTTGATGCACTCAACAATGTTTGACCTTGTGGGGCTGCAATAACTGCCATATTTATATTACTTAAAATAAATGTAAGTAATAAAACTATAGTCATAAATCTTTTCATAATTTCTACCTCTTCCATATAAGCATATTAAGTATATTTAAAATTTATCTGGTATTCAATACTAGATTAAGTTTTTTTAAGTTCTAACTCATATGTTAATAAAAATAAGGTTGCGGGAAAATATATTTTGTTTACAATTATTAATATGATAAAATTTTTTGCACCAATAATACTTTTAACTATTTCAAATGTTTTTATGACTTTTGCATGGTACGGGCATTTGAAGCATAAAAGTACTGCATTATGGATTGTTATTTTAGTTAGTTGGGGAATAGCTTTTTTTGAATATTGTTTTCAAGTTCCCGCAAATAGAATAGGGCATGCTGTTTATGATGCTGCACAGCTTAAAACTATGCAGGAAGTAATTACTCTTATCGTTTTTTCTGTTTTTTCTGTTACATATTTGAAAGAAGGTCTAAAATGGAATTATATTGTAGGATTTCTTCTTGTTATCCTTGCGGTGTTTTTTGTATTTAAAAAATGGTAAACATTTTCAAAAACAATAAAAAGTATAAAATATTAAGATATGTAAAACATTGCCTAGAGCTTTAAATATTTATGAATTAAGGACTTTGAGTTTTTATTTGTTATTTTTATAAAAAATTTCTCTTTAGGCTAAAGTTATACAAAATATTGCCGATATATTTTGTAAGATTTATATTACAAAAACATATGTGGTAACGGTAAAATTGGTGTATCGGCAAATCAAGCAAGACTTATGACTTTAACGGCAAGACAACATGATCTTGAGTTAAGAGCACAACAAATTTCAGCACAAAAGATGGTATTGACTTATGAATCTCAACAATGGGCATCAGAGTATTCGACTGCATTAAATGATGCTACGGTAAATAAGTCAGGAGGTTTTGATCAGGAAGCTATTAATACAGCAAAGGCAAAATATGATGCAGCAATGACATCTTTATCATCTCAAGAAAAGTTGATGGATATGGAATTAACTCAAATTAATACTGAGCATCAAGCTGTTAAGACAGAATATGATTCTATCAAGTCATTGATTGGTGATAATGTAGAGAAGTCTTTTAATGTATTTGGATAGTTGTTATTAATTTAAAAATATTATTTGTAAGAGATTTAAACACTTCAGTAAAAATAAAGAGACGGATTTTTATTAAAAATTCGTCTCGTGCTTGCATTTTAATGTTTGCAAATGATTGTCTTTGATTTGATAATTATAAAAACAATATAAATTAATTTTTTTTATAAAACATCATTTAATCAGTGTATAATAGTTATTAATTTGTTTTTTCGCCGTAAATTAATATGCTGTTTTTATTTTTGTTTTCATAAAATATATTATATTTATCTTTAATTAATTCTTCGTATGTTTTGTTTCCTTCATTAGGTAAGAAGAACCATATCTTATCCTTATTTTTGATATATTGCGGAATATTTATAAGTTCTTTATTTGTTATCTTATATATTTGTTTATAATATAGATAATCTGCATTTGACGCAATATTAACATATATTATATCAGTTGGTTTTATATGGGAATTCATATATTCTATCATTTCTCTGGGATTAGGGTTGTTTTTATTGTAGTTGTTGTTAATTAATGTTTTTATCGCTGAACTATATTCAGAATAAGTTCCAAAAAGAAATAAAATAAAAATGATTATGCTTATATTTTTTTTTGAGTCAAAAGTTTTTACTGCCGATAAAATTGTTATAGGTATTAAAAATAATATTAATCTGCTTGAGAAAGGATATAGTTTTAATGCGGAAGCAATTATTACTGTAAAAAGCAGGCTGAGTACTAAATGTCCGAATTTATTTTTTTCTCTAAAAAATACAATTAATCCTAATATTGTAAAGAATAACAAAATTATACCGTCATGGTACATAAAATTGAATGCATTTTGAAAAAGGTATAAAAAGTTTTTTAAATTAATAAAATCATTTTGCCAATAATTAGTCATTCCTGTTTTTTGAAATTGAAACATTTTGGTGAAAAAAGTTACGCAAAATAATAATCCGCTTACAATATGTGGAATTATATATATTATTTTTTCTTTTATGCTGTAATTTTTGTTGAAAATAACAAGAAAGAGAATAGCAGATAACAAAAATACTGCCGGAAATGAAAACCATATAAAAGAAGAAAGTATTAACGAATATAAAATCAATACTTTTTTATTTAATGAAATAAATAAAAGACAGGATAAAATACAGAATAAAACATCAGTACTGTAAGGTTTGAATTCTGAAGAGTAATAATAAAGCGGTAAATTTACAGCAAACAAAAGATTTGCGAATATTATAGAAAGATTTGTTTTTAATGTTTTTTTTGAAAGAAAATAAAATCCGGCAAGCGATAAAATACTACTTAAATAAGGTATAAATCTAAAAACAATTTCATTTTTTCCAAATACTTCCACCAAATATTTCGTTATAATTAAGAATAAAATAGGTGCAGATTGAAGAAATCTCAATGGTTGAAAAAGTTCTTTATAACTTCTGTTTATAATATTCCAAGCTAGTGCACATTCATCGTGCCAAAAAGATTGATTGATTAAATAAGCTTTTGTTCTTAAAAAAAAACCGATAAACAGAATTATTAACAAAAATATCGGATACAATCTATTCAAAAATTTGAAAACTTTTTGCATAAACCAATTATAACATAATTAAATTTAGAACTCTTATTGTTTTCTTATAAAATATTCTTCAAAATATTGCCAATCTTCGTTTGTGGCTGTAATTCCTCTAAAAGTATTTATTATATTTGTATCATGACAAATTTCACACCAGATAGGTTTGTTATCTCTTATTCTTCTTACAAATCCGTAAGCTTTGCATATTGAATGATCTCCGTTGAATACAGTTATAATTTTTTTATTTTTATATTTCCGTTCAACATAACCAATAAAATGAGATGAATTATGTTCATAATTATTTAAAGAATTTGTTTTTATATCAAAATTGTAACCGTTATCAAAATTTATATACATGTTGTGAACAGGACGGAAGTTTTCTTTCATCTTTTGTATATAATCTTTTGCAAGCATATCATCATTATCGCATCTGCATGTTAAAAGCCATTTAGATTTGTAATTTTTAAACTCATCGCTAAGAATATTAGATATATTATTTCTTTTACTTATCATATTATCGTAATTGTCCACATAAACGAGTTTAATACGCATACTTGCAGAATTTTCATATTCTGTCATCTTATCTTTAAACTTTTGCGGAGTTTTTCCATTTAACAATATAACCCACGTAAAATCCTTATCAGTTTGAGCATTTACAGATGGAAAAGTGTATTTGTCAAAAATCTTAAATCTCTTATCAAGATATTCTTCGCTTATTCCAATAGGGTTATTGCCCCAATTGAATTCTGTTATTAAAAAACATTCAAAAGTATCACTCTTTTTAACAAAAAATTTTGGCATATGAGAAACAAAAATACATCCTAAATCTTTTAAAATATGCCATTTTTTTAAACTGTTAAATATGTTTTTCATTAATACACCAAAATATTTAATATGGTGTAAAGTACCAAAACCCTTGATACATAAGCAAATATGGACATCTAAAAAAATTTTTTTTCTGTTGACTTAGAAAAAGATGTTTATTATAATTGATTTTGAACAGTTTAAATCATATTAAATATTTTGGTGCAAAAAATGAAAAAAT
>Ga0256405_10003943_pt1 | contig 29174 bp, 27 predicted proteins | sample RumenRJG_02DNA_FD_189096 | JGI IMG/M metagenome (GOLD analysis project Ga0256405, IMG submission 189096) | Bovine rumen microbial communities from Lethbridge, Alberta, Canada - RJG_02 | ecosystem: Host-associated > Mammals > Digestive system > Stomach > Rumen | place: Canada: Alberta... | reverse complement strand
AATGAAAAGCGTAGCAAATATCTTCGATTCATAAATCAACGCGAAAGCCCGATGTCATCTTATGGCTATATTCTATGACATCGGGCATTTATTTACAAGCCTACCTGTGAACAGTAACCATTTCTTCTGAATTCGGATTTAATTTTCACCTTGACTTCTCTGTTGCCGCAGTATAAATTAGTAATCAGACTATGGCATTATTATAATTACAACAACGTAATAAACGAGGTTTACTTATGATTAAAGAAAGAATTAATCTCTGGGAAGATGGCGAGTTCACCTATCCGGATAACTATGGCTTCACGCCTTTTATGATTCGCATGGCTCATGATGAGGATCCTCTTAAAAATGATCCTCGCCCTACAATTATCGTTTGCCCCGGTGGTGGCTACGCGTGCGTGTCTCCAAGTGAGGGAATTATCGTAGCTAACAAATTTTATGAGATGGGCTTCGATACATTTACACTTGCCTATACCACAAATACGCTCTGTACCGCGCCTCTTTACGACCAGCCTATGAAGGACTTATCGCGGGCTATTAGGATAATCAGAAAAAGATCCCACGAATTTAATGTAGGAAAAATAACAGCCTGCGGGTTTTCCGCCGCCGGCCACCTTGTGGCGAGCGTCTGCGTCCATTATAAGGATGTCGCGGATACTAATCCACTATACGCAAATATCAGCAATCGCCCCGATGCCGCTATTTTAGGCTATCCCGTCATTTCTTCGGGAAAATACGCTCATCGTGGGTCATTTGACAACCTGATTGGGACGAATCCATCAAATGATGACATTAATTATTATTCATGCGAAAATTTTGTCACAAGCGATACACCGCCTTTCTTCATCTGGCATACCGCTACGGATGGCTTTGTTCCGAGGGAGAACAGCATAATGTTTGCCGAAAAATTACTCGCGAATGACGTTCCCTTTGCGCTTCACATTTTCTCAAAGGGAAATCATGGACTCTCTCTTTCAAATGAAGACTGGAAGGAGAGACGGTGGGGCGGCGACGAGGTTTTCGAGCAGAGCCTAAAGTGCCGTGACGCTGTAATCGCAGGGGAAATAAATATGTCCCCCGAAGACAAGAAAAATTTTCTAGATGGCTTCAAGGATTATCCGGAAGGAAGAATTCCTATAAAGGAAGTATCCATCTGGCCTGAGCTTGCTGTGGCCTTCTTAAAAGAACAAGGCCTTATGAAATAACTTCATAGCCCATGTCCGGCCCCGCCAATGAGCCTTGCATGGGCTTAGCGTTAAGTATTTTCGAACAGCCCATATACATCACAATGAATTACGTTATCAAAATATTCCTTGAGCCCGATAAATGCTTTCCATTTATCTACCGTATACTCATTAACACCATTTCGCAAGGCAACATCAAATAATCGCTTTTCGAGAATACAAATACCGGTCGGTAAGGCTATTGCATCACACAACTGAATTAATCTGTCATAATCGTTATATTCACACGAAGTTATATAATCAGCAATAAATGATACTTCTTGAGGAGTACAATCATTAGCTCCATTATAAGATTCTATTATCCTTATCGGAAACGAGTGTGTCAAACAAACTTTTGCATTCTCATCAAAACCAAGTTTTGACAAGTACATATAACCATCATATATATGCCGCATAGATGTCACACCTTTTATTCTTCCAATATCATGAAGCAAGCCTAGAGAATATGCCTTTTCAGGATTTAATTTTTCTGTTCGCTTAGCTATACTCATTGCAGCTATAGCTACATTTAGGCTATGGTCTCTCCACGGACCCGGATTATGGGTATATGCTTCATTCAATATTGATTTCGCTTTTTTCGGTTCAACAAACATCTTATATTATTACTCCTTAACATGTATCCGTCCTTGTACCCTCGAGGGAGAGACAGTCTCCCTCCGCTTCATTTTTCCTTCCCTTTTATATTCTCGTCACCAAATCAATCATCAATCTCATTAAGAAGTCATTCTTTTCTTTTCGATCAGTATATCTTCCATATGAATCTTTATCTACACTATCTGAAAAATACAATACTTCGGCAAAATCAACGTTTCTGAATGATGCAACCTGACACCATGATCCGCATTCCATGTCTACTGCTACAGCCCCCTGTTCAAGCTTATTTTTTACCGCTTCAGGCGTTTCGCGATAATAAGCCTGCGTAGTCCAGACAGTACCTCTGTCAACTTGAAAGCCCTCATTTGTAAGTAAACCTGCTATTTTTTCAGACAAATCCTCACAAGGTGAAGTGCGTTCACACTCAGGCCCATAAGCTCCATAGAAACCACTCTCATTAATAACACTATCAGGTATCAAAAATTCGCAATTGTAATCCTTTGAAAGCTTTCCAGCAGGTCCCGCCGCAACGAACTTTCTAATACCACAAGCAATAAGCTCCTCCATCCATCCTGCTGCGTTTGCGCTACCAAGCATAGGTCTGATATAAAACGAATTTTTATATAAATATATATTATGGGTGTCTGTAGCGCTTGTTAGTCTCCCAACAATAATTCCTCCCAGTTCCTCCATATATTCATCCAAACGCCGCGAAAAGAACAAGCAGGCAGTTGTAATTCCTTTCCTTACATATTCGCTTATTTTTTCATTCTTTTTCCTGACTCCGGCAAACGCATATTGCTCGTATTCCTGTACATCCTTGCTTATATCATTTCCTCGATTTATATTTGGCTCTATCCTATTTTCCATCAATTCTTTCAACCACTCCGCCAGTAATTTTTGCAATGCTACTGACTGGCTTTTATCAAGGCCTTCTCCGATTAACTCATTATTCGAAATAATACGAACTCCGAGCACCGGGATATTCATATGCTCACAGGCTGAGTATGTCCCTATGCTTTCCATATCCTCGCACATGGCTCCGAACTCATTTTGAAGCCACTTTATCCTATCCTGCTCTTTTGAAAATATATCTCCACTGCCTATAGTGCCTCGAAAAATATTCTTGTTAACATGCCCCGAAGCCCAGCCATAAAGGCTCTCAATAAGCCTTTTGTCTGCGTTATGAATGGCAAGACCTCTTTTATCGGGTACCCAGGCAAATGGATTAGAACCTTTACCTGACTCTGTTTGAGGTGTTTTGAACGAATTAATATTCCTGCAATATTCACCAATAACAATGTCTCCTGTATGAATATTTTCAAGATATCCGCCCGCTATTCCCTGGTTAATTACAAGATCCGGCTTAAATTCTGTTACTCCAAAAGCTGTAGAAAGAGCTCCATTAATCGTGCCAACACCTGTTTTTGAAATTACTATATTATTATCTTCATAGCTGCCGCAATAATATTCATAACCATTTATTATTTTAACATTAGAGCAATCATACTCTTTAATAAAATATTCCACCTCTACATCTAACGCACCTTCTATCATTATTGTCATAAACTTCTCCTCCGCTCCTTATATTATTTTAACCTCCATGGTGGCAGGCTCTGACGCCTGCCCTAAGAGGATTATATCTTTACATATTTTTCTTACCATTTACGCCTCCTGTTTCTTTTAATCTGTATCTTCTTGTATTCGTCCTGCCCACAGTCTCGATGCCTTCCATTTTCGCAAGAATAGCCCTTACCCTCTGTTGACTTAAGCTTAGTTTTGAGGCAATTTCGCCACTGGTGCAATCACCATTCTCCTCAAGGATAGCTCTTATCGCATACTCATGTTCATTCTTTTTTTTGTCAGCTTGTTTATCCGTCCGCTTATTCGCTTGTCCGCTCGTTCGCTTGTTCGCCTGTTCGCTCGTCCTTTTACTGCCACCTTTTTGATACAGGCTACTATTATCTCTTATCGATATTTTACTTAACGGATTCCTCACTTCCTTGTCGGACGTTTTTCTGATCTGTTGCTGCGGTATAAATTAGTAATCAGACTATGGCATTATAGCAATCACAGTTGTCCCGCAAATATGCGGATAATAGAATATTTAAAATTAAAGAAGAAACCAAATTTTGCTTCTTTCGCGGTTATTTCTTTGCATTTTTCAAGGGTCTCGAGCACATCCTCCTTCACGTCCATAACCTTCCGTGAGCCTATAAGGCAGGTACCGTTTTCAAAATGCAGATAAAGACTCCTGTAATCAAGATTAATGGTTCCCACCGTCGCGACACGGTCGTCAGATACAAATACCTTCGCATGTACAAACCCCGGAGTGTACTCATAAATTTTCACTCCGCCTGCCGTAAGCGTTTCATAAAAAGAACGTGTTACGCCCCATACCGTCTTTTTATCGGGAACTCCCGGTGTAATTATTCTCACATCAACACCTCTCGCAGCCGCCAGATTTAGGGCATTTACAATTCAGTATCAAGAATCAGATAGGGCGTCATTATATAACAATAATTATATGCCTCATTTAAAATATTCATGTAGACATCCTGACCTACATGATCATCATCAAGCGGAGTGTCTCCGTATGGAATTATGTATCCGTCATTATTGGCACCGTCATTTTCATGAACATCACATTTATACTTATTAAAGTCTTCTTTCTCATCCGAAAGCGCGCTCCAGTGTGTTAAGAACATTACGGTATACGACCATACCGCGTCTCCCTTAATACGGATTATATTATCCTTCCAATGACCGTATTTTTCAACCTTATTTATATATTCGTCCGCAAGATTTACCCCACCCGAAAAAGCAGTTTTTCCATCTATCACAAGAATTTTCCTGTGATCTCGATGGTTCATGATTGCCCCAAGTATAGGAGATATTCTGTTAAATGGAATGCACTTTATTCCTTCTTTTCGAAGAGTCTTTGCGTACGACATAGGCAGGGTCGTAAAACTTCCGAGATCATCATACATAACGCGGACATCGAGTCCTTCTTCCGCCTTCTGCTTTAATATTTCATGCATGCTATCCCACATTTCACCGCGTGAAACAATAAAGTATTCAAGGAAAATGTATTGCTTCGCTTTCTTCATTTCCTCAAGCATAGCCGGAAAGCCATCATCACCAAGCGGGTAATAATCAAAGTCGCCTTCTTTGTTTTCATAAGCCGTAAATCCCGCATGGCCGGAAAGATATTTAAACAGTCCGCCGCATACCGGATATTCTGATGTCGCTTTATCAATTATTTTCTTGTCATCATGTTCTTTATAATATTTAGCTGAGTCCCTTGTGGCGTTAATAAGCTTCCACATCTCTTTACTTGTCAGAATATTCGCGCCAAGAAAGATATAAAGGCCCGTGCCAAACACAGGGAAAAGCATGATAATGAAAATCCACATTAAATCTGAGGATAAATGCTTGCTGGTCCTGACAATAGATAAAACTATAAACATACCAAGTAGGCGCAGTATACCGGCTATTCCCCCCGCAACCTGACCAAGCCAGTTCATTAGGGCCATAATTAGCAGCGTTTCACAGAGTATAGCTATGACCATCATTGTGCCACGGTTAAAAATAAACTTACGGATTTTCATAATCGCACCACCTTTCTCATACCTTGTAAAAATATTCTACAGCCAGCTTCGCCATTTCATCTACGCTCAGATCATAATTAGCATCCATCCAGCCTTCTACAAGCCCTAACAGGCCATACGCCCGGAAATGATCATGATAATATTCTTTCTTATTGGTCTTTTCATTTATATTTTCAAATGAATACCTCATTGCGTCAAATATGCAATATTTACAGTTATTATCAGTCAATTGTTTATTTATATCCCGTAGCGAATATAAAAATTCGAAAAATTTCTTTGAGTAATCCAAAGGTGGTGTAGTTTCAAAATTAATCTTGTTTTTCATAATAAATTTCTGCCAATCCTGGTTCAATTTATAAGAAATGGCTTCCCGTTTTGAACTGAATTGTCTGTAAAATGTAGCTCTGCCAACATTTGCCTTGGCAGACAATTCATCTACCGTAATTTTTTCCAATGGCTTCGCACGCATAAGCTCGAGAATTGCGGTTCCTATATCCTCGCGCAATTCTAACGTCAATTGTTCTCGCCTGTTCATACCGTCAGCCTCCTTTTTGTTAACAATATCATTCATCATCCGGCAACATTCCCTCGTAGTTCTTCAGCCAATTCAGGGTGGCCGTGCGGTTCACCTGCCGGTCCGTGCCGTGGTTCGAGAAGGGAAGCTCGATCAGGGAGACGTCCGCTCCGATTGCATCGGCTTCTTTCTTGTATTCTTCAGAGCCTTCCACGCTGACAAGGGTGTCCTTCGTGCCGTGAAGAATCAGGATCGGCGGCAGGTCTTCATTCATATAGGTCAGAGGAGAAACGAACTTCACCCGGTCCGGATAGTCCGAAAGTTCCCCGCCGATGTAGGCCTCACAGATTCCCGGTGTGGCGAAGCCAAGAAAATGTCCGTAATCCGATGTCCACTGCAGATCAACGACCGGATACATAGCCAGTACGGCATTGGGAACGGGTGCATCCAGCTTCCCTTCGCTTGTCATGCCGGCATACTGAAGAACGAGGTTTCCGCCGGCCGATTCCCCGGCCAGAAAGATACGGCTTGCATCCCCGCCATATTCTGCCGCATGTTCCTTAATCCAGTTCATGGCTTCCGCGCAGTCATAGATTGCCTTATCCCAGGTAGGATTGTCCGTACTGCCGGATGTGCAAAGACGGTAATTGATGGAAAAGCCGATGAAACCGGCATCCGCCATCTGCCGGTGTATGTTGGAATTTGTCTCGGAATTGTTGCTGCTCCAACCGCCACCATGCATATAGACGTAGACCGGCTGCAGATTTTCGCTCTGCTCCTTCGGTTTGTAGATGGAAATGGTCAGGTCCTGTCCGTCATGATTGGCATAGACGACGCTTTCATCCGGCGTGCTCATTTCAACATCTTTCATCGTAAGCCCGCGAAGAAGGCTGAATTTCCCGCCGCCTGCGGAAGCGGCTGCCTTGAAAATTCCGGTCTCCACGCAAAGAATCGCAAGAGCTGCCGCGCCGGCTGCCAGATTGATCCGGAAGAACCAGCCCTTTCCCTTCTTCCTCCAAAGTACGAACGCATCAATGATCAGCAGAATGATCAAAAACAGAATCAGGAAGGGCAGCGCCAAAGTATAAAAGACCGTGGAGATCTGGGTAGTGGCCCAGAGACGCTTTCCGAGCACCGCGATGCCAAAGAAAAGGCTTGCTGCGGCAAGCAGCACCAGCAGGATTTTCATCAGTACACTGAGGATCTTTTTTATCATTTTCATTATCGGCCTCCTTTGTGATACAACGTTTTTATTTGATACGATTGTATCACAAGAGGCAAGAATTTGTCAATATATATATGAAAGTGATATAAATCAAGTAAAATGTATCGCGACATAAAAAAGTCACCGGTCTTTTGTAACCGGTGACAACTTCACTCTATCAAAAATTAACTTGTCGGCTGCCGCGCCCTTCTCTGCCGCGTAAGTCCTTGTCATTCCTGCTGCTCCGCCAAAAAGCATTGCGCCTGTAAGAAGAACTGCTGATACCTTAACTGCTACTGAATTTCTCATTTTCCTTTACCTCGATTTGTGTTTTAGTTTTTTTGAAAGGCTTCGCTCTCGCTGTTCCTTTCCCTTTCACTCAATACACAACCGGACAGAAGAAAATGTTGCACCGGTTTGAAAAAAATTTTCACCTAATCACAATTTCTTTCCCATCACAGCGAACATCGCTCCTGTAGAAGGTCTCCGCTACCTTAATAAGATAGCCGGTGTCTTTCACTCCGGCGGTTTCATAAGGCGAATGCATGGCAAGCTCTGCCAAGCCGATATCCACAGTATTCATAGAGAGGTGCTTCGTTGAAATGTTACCAAGTGTCGATCCGCCGGGCAGGTCGGAGTGATTGAAAAAGGTCTGGCAAGGCACATCCGCAATCTTACATAACCTTTTAAAAACTGCGCCCGAGACAGCGTCCGTTGTATATTTCTGGTTGGCGCTGTACTTTATAACCGGACCCAGGTTCATAAATGGCCGGTTCACAGGGTCAGCCTTATCAGCGTGAAGCGGGTGGACTGCGTGGGCATTGTCGGCTGAAATCATGAAGCTTCCCGATATTTTCCTGATAAAATCTTCCTCATCGCCGCCTAATGTGAGATTAATTCTCTTAAGCGTATCATATATAAATGTCGAATCGGCCCCCTGCTTGGTTCCACTGCCCACTTCCTCGTTGTCAAATATCGAGCATACATTTATAGAAGATGTTATTTTTCTATCTTCAGAATCAACGCTGTTAATCAATCCCATCATGCATGAATAGGCGCACTGCAGGTCATCGAGCTTCCCTGAAGATATATATTCGTTATTCGCACCCCAGATTCTTCCCTCGACCCTGTTATATAAAAATAAATCAGAAGCTATGATATTTTCCTTCGTAACGCCGGCATTTTCAGCGATTATTTCTGACAGCCTTCCCTCACTATCTTCATCTCCGAACAGGGGCAGCATATCATTTTGAACAGAATACTCGTAACCCTCATTCACCTTACGGTTCATATGGATGGCAAGATTTGGAATCAGGCAAAGGTCTCTGTCAATATTTACAAGTTTAGCCGCAAGGCCATTTTCACTCTCAACTATTACTCTTCCCGCAATCGATAGCGGTCTGTCAAGCCACGGTGAAATGATGGCACCGCCGTATTTTTCCACATTTAATTCCACGTAGTGGTCGCATTTCTTTATTTCAGGACTGTCCTTTAGCCTGAATGTAGGCGAATCACTGTGGGCGGCAGTAATTTGAAAATGGTCCGCATCCTTCGGCAGCGTAAAAGCTATTATCGCAGACCCGTTTCTTGTTACATAATAACTCCCGCCGGCCTCAAGGCTCCATTTTTCCGTCTCACGAAGCTCCCTAAAGCCTGCCGCGTCAAGTATTTCGCTAAAGCTCTTAACTACATGAAATACAGAAGGGCTACTCTTAATAAATGAAAGAAGATCCTCGGATACCTTTATGTCAGCATTTTCTACATTTTGCATTTTCTGATCACTCCTGTATAATTTTTTTCGATGGTGCGCTTTTCAAATCATAGTATATCACATAAGCTGTGGTTAATACAAGCACACCATTAACGATGTAAATTTATCTTGCCTTGAACTATCATATATGCTATGATTTATGTAAGTTTACAGCAACACTTTGATACGGAAAGGAGAACCACTATGATAACACTTAGGAAAGCTTGTTTTCTTGCGGCAGTCTGCATAGCCATTTCGGCTTTATGTAATAATAAGGCTATCGCTGCGGAAGGCCCCGAGAATGTTATCGTACAAAATTCTACTGATGAGAATGCGGCTCTGAGGACTGTCCTTAAGAGTAAAGGAAACCTTATGGGCCAGGTGTACAGAGATTTCGATGGAGATGGAGACCTTGAAATGGTCGCCCTTGTTCAATCTTCCGCTGTAGCCGGTAAAGTTAGTGACGGCTCCGGCAGTGCCGATATGGTATACTTTGTTGATGGCGACAAGGCTACATTAGTTTTTGAAAAATCAGAAGATGACCCTCTGTTTTATAAGGGCGCAATCTATGCCGCGAAGGTAAAGAACGGATATATCATAGTCTGCGAATCCGACTATGCCGCTACGGAAAGCCTCTCTTACGAGTGGTTTATTAACAAGAAGGGTGAGATAAAGATTTTACCTAATATGATGATGCACCTTATATATGAAGGTAATAATCAATTTACAGCCCTCTATTCGACTTACGATATGGAGTTCGACGATGACATGAAATTCGGAATCGGTCACACCTGGAAGAATTATGACTTCTACTGGAATGGGAAGCAGTTTGTAGAATATGGAGGCAAGAAAATTTCCGTCAACAAATTAAAGTCATATACAGGCGGCAAAAAAATCGTCAAGGAAATTCTTGCCGCCAATAGTGACTATAAGATATCAAGCATTTATTATCGGAATAATGGGAGAATAAACGTCAACCTGAAATCTACCTACGAAGGCGGATATTCATATAGAAACGTCACTCTAAAAATTACTAAGGGGAAATTAACCTACTACACCGATTACCGGCTCGAGAGCAGCTATGGAAATACGCCCCTTACCAGAGCCACAAACGAGGGATATTATAAGAAGGCAGTGAAAATCAAAGGAGTTAAGGTCGAGTACCCTGAATAATAAAACTCACCGATCAGAAAAGACCGGTGAGTTCTTATATACCTACCAAGCTTATACAGGTGTGGCATGGTCAAACCATCCTTCGTTAGCAAGCTCAATAATCAGATGGGCATTATTTTGTAGAAACTCATTCCACTTACATATATCCTCATCCGAATAGCCATCAATCGCCATCCATCATTTTCGCAAAACCTTTTTAATTCTTTCCAGCTAGGCATGAAATCTCATTCCCAATCTCCTCTTCATCGTTAATAAGTAGAGCCTTCATTATATAAGGAAGATGCCTTCTTCTATTCTTAGAATTATAATACATCTGAAAATTATCATAATATTCGTTAGCATATTCTAAAATATCGCGACCAAGCATCCTGATAGCTTCTTCCTTCGTAGAAGCATTAGTTATCAAATCCATCTCATTTGACGATATTGTAACTGTTCCGTCATCTTCTCTAAAAGAAGTAGCTGTAAAATTCACATTATCTAACATGCTAAGTAACATATCACTGCTAACCATAACATATCTATCTCTGGTACGCCTCACAAACCCCGGTTTCTCTCTGGTTATAAGGTCACAGAATTCGCTCCAATTTTTCCGTACATCAGTTGCATTATATACTTCACACATATTGCCACCTCCAATCATGCTTTACTATAACTGTATATCACAAAACGTACACAATGTCAACAATGTACATTACTCCTTTGTAATTAATATAATATTTCGCCTCGCATAAGGCAATGCGAAGCAAAGCTATTATATAATATTTCCAGTAATATGTCAAGTAATCTTTACTTTTTTAGCCACCCTAAATATATTTTAGTTTTGCTCACCTCTCACTTGCAAAATCAAAAAGACGGGTATAAATTTCTGCCCGTCTTTTCCGTGAATAATATTATCTCTTTATCTTAAAATACATCTGGTACTTCTCATCTCCGACCTTATTAATAGGAACGAATTTAATTCCCGGTTCCTGATTGAGGGTCCTGAAATATGGAAGCCAGGTTCCCCACTCGCGCTCAGCCATCGGAGCGAATTCCTCATATAAATGCTCGTCATCCTTATCCGTGTGAATAAAACGCTCATCATCAGTAAGCCCGACTAAGACTTCAGGTCCAAATCGGAATGCCCCGGTAGATGGGTCATCAGGCATAGGAATAAACTTTATTCCTATAGGGAAATAGGCAGTAACCCTGTCGCCATCCTTAAACTTTCTATTAATAGCTACAAACGAAGATGAATCACCTGTTTCGGTAATTTTCTCATCGTTATACATAATCACAGCCTTCCCGTTTATCCACTCAGGTATGCGGAAATTGAGTGAGATATCCACCGTCTTTCCTTCCTCTGCGTGGATAACCGCAACATATTTTCTGAATGGCGGTCGATTAGCGTAAGCGCTCGCTATATCATTTACTGTCTGGGCGGTGTTATTCTCAGATGACTCCTGTAAGAGACCGTTCATTGAGTCTTCAAACAAGGATAACCTTACGGAATTTCCGTCAATATTAAAATCAAGGTCTGAATTAATATACTGACCTATATAAATATTCTTTCCATCTTCATAGAAAATTCCATGATTAAAGCTTGCGTTCGCCTGGACCATAGTACCGCAACAGCAGAAAAATGAATCCATAGGCCCGGCCCAGTTCTTACGGCTTCCCGCAGCCATAGGAAGAAAATAGGTATAAAGTCTCTCTTCCTCATTTCCGCTTGAGGCTTCAACTCCGAAATAATAACTCTGGGCCATAATTCCGTTATATAAATTATATTCCATGTACTGCAAATATTTCGGATCGTGGGTTTGCAAAAATAAGAAATCAGCAAGCCGTCTCATATTATATACGGTACATAATTCCTGATTTTTATCACCCAGGCGGTTCTTTAATTTCATCATAGGCTGCCATATTTCACCCTGAGTACTCCCGCCCGTCGCGAATGTTCCTCTGTCCGTAACCGCACACTTATAATATGCCTTAACGATATTAAGATACTTCTCGTCACCCAGAACCTCATAGCATCTCGCGCAGCCAAGAATTTCAGGAATCGTCGTATTCGCGTGCATATTTGTGAGAGCATCCTTACCGGCTAAAAGAGCATCAAAAAGACGGCTCCTGTAATATCTCTCAATTAATGTCTTATATTTATCCTTCTTTGTAATATCATATAAATCCGCCCAGACCTCAAGCATTCCGCTTGTTTCATAGTCCAATATATCATCGAATTTTTCACGCGAATATTTTCCCGACCAGTCATAAAACCAGTCAGCGAATTTATCCGCTATTTCGATTGCTCTTTTGTTTCCGGCGTATTTATACATATCGACAAGGCCCATAAAGGTCTTATGAATTGTGTACTGGGGAGCCCAGATAGGGCGGCCCTTGGCTATCCAGTAGAGATATTTCTCAGGAATTCCCGCTGCCCACTCGCCGCCATTGTCCTCCTGGCATCGGCCTAATTCGTCTACGATTGCGTCAGCCTTAGCCTTTATTTCTATATCACCGGTCTGATTATAATACATAGCGGCCGCTGACAGGTAATGCCCTAAAAAATGCCCGCGAAGCTGGCAGGTGCTTGATTCCCAGCCACCCATGGTCTCAGTGTCAATGCACCTGTTTGTAAATCTTCCCGCCTCAAGCTCGTAATTGCGAAGCAAATGCTCGTCCTTAAGGCTCATTAAATACTTCCTGTTCGCAAAGCTCCGCCTCAACAGTTCTCCGTCGCGTAATATTACGCTTTCTCCCATAAGCTCTTCCATTTTTCTTTACCCTTTACTTTTTTCTTTTTACTGATATCAGTACTAACATAATAAATATTGATAAAAATCCAAACATATCCCAGTGAGTAAACTCACTACCGAGCATGGTTGTGGATATTATCGCCGCAGTTACCGGCTCTGAAAATCCGTATAATATTCCCTTTTCAGGACCGATGCATTTTACTCCCGCCATATAAAACGGAAAGGCCATCACATTTCCGACTACTACCACAAATGCAATTCCTATATACCCCATGGTTGTCGGAACGTAATTATATGTCCATGGATGAAATATAATAAAGAACGCCGCAGAGCCCATAACAAAAGCCCACCCCTGCATTAATAATACGGGATAACGCTCCATTAATTTTTCGGGGACAATATTATAAATCGAAACACATACTGCGCAAATTACACCAGTGATTAAGGCGGTCACCGGGATTGACAGGTTCTCGAAATTTCCGTGTGTCGTAAGAAGCGCTACTCCACCTATAGCGAAAATTATAGCTGCTATTTCATTGAATCTCGGCGCCCGCTTCTTTCTTACGCAGCTGTATAAAAGTATCATAACAGGCGACAGGTCCTGTAAAATGGTACCGACCGCCGCCGTAGATAGCTGTATCGTAAGAAAATACGTAAACTGGCTCAGACTCACGCCAAGCAAGCCATAAACCAGTAAATCCCGCCTGTCGAGCTTGTGCCGCCACGGAGCTAAGCACTTCTTCACCCCTGACTTAGCAAAGCAGTAGGCGAGCAGAATAATTCCCGCCAGGCCTAGCCTTATCGGCACAAGCCATCTTGAATCCATCTTCTCATGATCAAAAAGATACTGTCCCATGGACCCGGACATGCCCCAGCACATTCCCCCAAGTAATGTTAACACCGCTCCTTTTAACTGTCTGTTCATACTAAATATTATAACTTCCTTCTTCCATATGATCCTCCAGATATTTCACAAAAATATCCTCCGGCACGGGCTTACTGAAATAATAGCCCTGCTCGTAGTGAACTCCCATTTCAGAGAGCTTCCTTGCCATTTCCTCAGTCTCCACGCCCTCGACCACGATATCCATTTTACGCTCGAGGAACATTTTGACAACATTCGCAAGTAATGTATTTCCCTTTTGAAAATAATCCCACGTAATTGACTTATCTATCTTAACTATAGAAATAGGGAGCTTTAAAATATTCACAAGGTTAGAATACCCCGTTCCATAGTCGTCAAGTGAGAAATTAATTCCAAAGGTGTATAGCTTGAGCATATTATTTTTTAGCATATTCGAACTCGAAGCGGTCTCAGTTACCTCAAGATTAATCATCGACGGTGAAATGCCCGCCTTTTTTACGATCTGCTCAAATTCATCAGCCAGCTGGGCCCTCATGCATTGAATTGGCGAGAGGTTCACCTCGATATAGTGAATGCCGTATTTTCCTATATCATAGTTCTTGATAAATTCGCAGGTCTTTTCAAACACCTGCTGCCCAAGCTCAAGTATACTTCCGTTTCGCTCAGCCCTCCAGATAAAATCATCCGGAAAAATAAGTCCAAGCTCCGGATCATCTATACGAACTAGCGCCTCAGCGCAGGTAATCCGCTTCTCCTTAGTGTCATAAATAGGCTGATAAAATATCTTTAATTCATTATTATCAAGCGCTCTTTCAAGAGCTGTCGTAATTTTTTTATCACGCTTTCCGTCCGCGATAATTTCATCATTTATTATTACGACGCTCATGTCCTCGCCATCCTTAGCCTTGTAAAGGGCGTTATCCATGGTAGTCCTAAGACTTTTCTCGTCGTTAAAATAATACCCTTCCGGCAGATAGGCGAAGTAAGGCGATACCTTAACTCCCAATGCCGGGGTGTGAAATGTCTCGTTAAAGCGTTCACATGCCTCCTTATATATGGTCTTCATATCCTCATCAGGATTAAAGAACATATAAAACCTGCCGTCATCATAAAATATCAGGTGCTTAGGATATTTATTCCTAAAATATTTACCTACCTCAAAGAGGGTCCGTTCGCGGATATCAATGCCATACACATTTTCCATCGCCGAAAAATTATGTATACCCATTTCAACCAGCTTAAATCTCTTGCCGCTCCTTATATATTCGAACAAAATTTCATTATAGCCCTCGTCATTATAGAGAAGGACTTTTTTATCTATAAAGTTCTCCGGCGTTTCAAATGACAGGTAGAGCGTTAATATGCCGACCGTCTCCGAGATTGCTACCATAGTTATATACGGCATGAAGAACATCTGCATAATGTTTCCGATAATCAGGCAAATGCTATAGCCCGCTATGGCATAGCGGTACATCCTGCGAAACCTCCTGCCCCACTTGCCAATAATTCCTTCACCGATTGTAAGATAAAGTACGATGTTAATAAATACGATAATCCTTCCCGGTCCATATGTAAATCCCTCATTATCGATATCGAATATCAGACCGGTAAAAGGCGTCGTAAATACACACAGCTCATAAATTATTAACGGAACAAAATATATTTTCTGAAGCAGGGAGCTGTCATGTTCCCTGTATTTATCGGTAAGAGCGTAGCAAAAATATCCGAATAAAAATGTATCAAGCCCCAGGCAGGCATAATATAATATATTAAACGTAAATTTAAATATTAACGGTATATTCCAATTTATTGATGCCGAGCCCAATATATCAAAAAGGGCAAATACCTGAACATTTATCATCATATTCAGGAATATTTTATTACGCTTTATCGGAATATTCTGACGGACCAGATAATATAATACGAGAAGTCCTATAATCAGAATAGCTCCTATATCAAAATCATTGTTCCATCCCATATAAAAATCCTCCGTGATCATGAGGGACGTACAACTCTGGCTGTGAGGCGATTCAATGTTTAGTTGGCACTAAACTCTTCTATAATATGCCTAGCGACATATATTCCGCTCGCTGAAGCGTGTGAAAGTGAATGTGTAACGCCGCTTCCATCGCCAATCACATATAATCCCTTATATTTTGTCTCAAGATTATTATCTAGCTCAACTTCCATATTGTAGAACTTAACTTCCACTCCGTATAATAGGGTATCATCATTCGCGGTTCCCGGAGCAATTCTGTCGAGGGCGTAAATCATTTCTATTATGCCATCCATAATACGCTTAGGAAGCACCAGCGAAAGGTCACCCGGTGTCGCGTCGAGAGTCGGCCTTACCGTTCCCTCCTCTATACGCTTCACGTTACTCCTTCGTCCACGCTCAAGATCGCCGAAGCGCTGCACTATAACACCACCGCCAAGCATATTAGAGAGTCTCGCTATGCTCTCACCATAGCCATTGCTGTCCTTGAAAGGCTCAGAGAAATGCTTCGATACTAGGAGGGCGAAATTTGTATTCTCAGTCTTCATTGATGGGTCCTCGAAGCTGTGGCCATTCACGGTTACTATACCGTGCGTATTCTCATTTACGACAATTCCATGAGGATTCATGCAAAATGTCCTGACACGGTCTTCGAATTTCTCCGTACGGTAAACTATCTTGCTCTCGTATAATTCGTCCGTCAGATCGGAAAATATCTCAGCCGGAAGCTCAACCCTGACACCGATGTCTACACGGTTTGACTTAGTGCCGATTTCCATGTTATCGCAGACAGTCTGCATCCACTTACTTCCGCTACGGCCAACGGATACGACACATTTTTTACAGAGAAAATCCTTTCCGTCCTTTAACGTTACGTTAAAGCCATCACCGACTTTATTTAGCTTCTCCGCAGCCGTGTTAAAATAAAAGTCAACCGAATCCTTTAATTCATCGTAAATATTTCCAAGCACGACGTAATTCTTGTCGGTCCCAAGGTGCCTTACCGACGCCTCTAGGAGCTGGAGCTTGTTCTGCATGCAGAGCTTCTTTATGCTCGTTCCGGCTGTAGAGTACATCTTGGTTCCCTCACCGCCATACGCCATATTTATATCATCGACGTAATGCATGAGCTCGACAGCCTTCTGTTTACCTATGTACTCGTAAAGGGTGCCGCCGAAGTCATTAGTTATATTGTATTTTCCATCAGAAAAGGCTCCGGCTCCGCCAAACCCGCTCATTATGGCGCATGTCTTGCAGTTAACGCACCGACTTACCTTTCCCTCGGAGATAGGACATTTCCTCTTCTCGAGAGGGTTGCCTTCTTCTATTACCGCTATCTTTAGCCCCGGCGCCTTCTTCACAAGCTCGTATGCCGTGAAGATTCCTCCCGGTCCGGCGCCGATTATTACCACATCATATGTCATATATGCCAAAATACTCCTTTATGCTCTATTTGCTCGCACACAATCATTATAACCCATCTCAAGGCAAATGAAAAGGGGGAAATAAAAAAAGGCAGGTGGCTATACCACCTGTCTTTTACTAATATTACGCAGCTTTTATAGTTCCATTCTCCATTACCAGTACCTGATCCGCTTCAAGTCTCCAAACATGTATAGGTATGTTCTGAAATAATACTTTGATATTTCATCTACATCCTCAGTAATATTCGATATATAATCCGAGGATGATTTTTCGGCAAACTTATTGAACGGCATCATGAGAAGCTTTTTAAGGGCATCTCCTCTTAAGGCTGCCGACCTGGTCTCATGCACCTTCCAAAGCAGCCACTGATCTGCCGCGTCAGCAAGGAAGCTCGCAAGTATTAAGGCAGCGAATGTTATAACATATTTTCCTATGTCGGTTAACTTTCCGGTCATTGCGTAATCGATTGCCGAAGAGAGCGCAAAGGCGCATGCTACTTTTATAAATGATTTAACCGGTTGTAAAATCGCGTAGCTTACTATTACCGGATCCTTTTTTATAAGATATTTTCTTAATTTCATATTATTTAAGCACTGACTAATGTGCCACCCTCCATCACAAGTACCTTATCCGCTCCTATTCTCAGTGTTTCCGTTGCGTTGTGAGATACAAGGAGCACGGTTGTATCCTTAAGCGAAAGTACGGTATCTTCTATTCCGGCGGCTGTTTCCGGGTCGAGATGCGAAGTGCTCTCATCAAGAAGAATGATTTTAGCGTTTCTTACAAATGATCTCGCAAGCGCTATTCTCTGCTTCTGACCACCGGAAAGATTTACGCCATCTTCACCTATAACGGTCTCAAGTCCTTCAGGAAGATCTTTATAGCGCATTATTCACCACTTCCTTAGAATAGTCCTCATACAAGGTAACATTATTAAAAATAGTGTCGTTAAATATCGCAGGCTCCTGGGTCATATAAGTCATATCTCTCGTAAGGCTTTTTCTGGGACCTGTCATACCGACTCGCAAGCTTGTCCTCTATATGAAAGGTCCTTCCGGTAGCAAAGGCCGATACTGTTTCTCTTAAAGACTTTATATGTTCTTCTGATGCGTCAGAAGCCTCTTCACCGGCCAATTCCTGCTTCTTTGCGCCAATAACCGGGACTAATGACTGAAGTAAGCTTATCACAAGCGCAAAAACTCCTATAAGCGGATTAATATAAAGCAGAGCAATAAAAGTAATTGCGAAAATAACAATGTCGTAGTACATGTTAAGTATTGTAATAAAATACCCGTCCACAACCTGCTCCACATCTTCCGTAAGATTAGAAATATGTTCACCGGTATTCTTTTTCATAAAGCTCCTATATGGCATATAGAGGAGTTTTCTATGGCATTCTTTTCTGAGAGCTATAGTTCTTGAACCAAACAGTTTCCATAGAAGCCGGTTATGTGTAAGCTCCACGATAAAGCTAACCGCGATAAAGGCAGCAAAAGCCATAATATATCTAAAAATGTCATCCAATCTCCCCCTAATCGCAAAATCAACAGCATCCGCGAGCGCCTTGGCACTCAGAACATCGCAAATAGCAGCCAAGGGCTGCATAATAAAATACAGAATCAGATACGGATCCCTCTTCATTAATATTTTTTTCATGTCTCTACTCCATTTTGTTTAAATTTATTATCTGTTAAAACATTCACTTGTATTGGGCCATTTTCACAAAGCTCCGCTTCTTGTTAAACGAGATTCCGTACTTGTATATGCTGTCATACCCTGATAAGATCAGGTCTTCTGCATAGTTCTTATCTTCTATCTGCTTAAGTGCTTCATCGCAGACCGTTTCCATTGCCTGCATGCCCTCTGTCTCTGAGTATTTAAGCTCGAGGATGGCTGCCTTATTCATCTTATCATTTACTATCGTAATATCCGAAAAACCGTTGCCACCTTCCCTGTTGCTCTGAATATCTCCAAACTGCGACAGGAGACCTAAGATGAAACCATGGTAAAAGTTTTCCTTCAGGTCTTTTCTTGCGAATGTATCTCTTACACTAACCAACTTCCTCAATAACTTATTCAGGACCTTATTCATTTCAGCTGATTCACCGTTTAAGCAGGCATAATAAAACTTCGTGGCGGATTCAGTATCTCTTTTAACCCGGTCATCAAACCATTTTAAAATATCCTCTTCGTAAATCTGACGGACTTCTTTATTAGGAATCCATAGAGTGTATATATTATCAGTGCCGCGGGTTCCTGTAAGATACCCCGTAGCGTAAAGAATCCCCCAGAGGTTATCAATACTTCCGTCAAGATCTCTGTATGTTAAATTCTCATTTATTCGCTTTTCGACCTTCTCACCTGCAACGAGTCTCTCAAGTTCATCAGTCGTAGTTTCTGTCGAGATGTCCACGAACTCACGAACCAGATCATTTCCACTTGAATTGGCCCAGTAGTTCTGTGGTTCAATCTCTCTGTCGCTTAAATGCTTCTCAACATATTTCAGGACATCCCAAGGGCAATAAATATCCTTTTTCCCAAATTTATAGCCATCATACCAGGCCTTAACATCAGGCTTTTTATCCGACAAATCGTAATCCTGTAATAGCTTATTCACTTCCAATTCGTTAAATCCAAACAGGTCATCACATTCCAAGTCGCTGATACTATATACATCCAAGTTGTTTAAGCCCGTAAATATACTCTCCTTTGATACACGAAGACAGCCGGTAAGTACAGCAAAAGCCAGACTGCTATTCGTTTTTAAGGCGTCATGGAACATACTTCTGATTATGCCTACCATTTCATCATAATAGCCATGGTCGTGAGCTTTATCAAGGGGTACATCATATTCGTCTATCAAGATTACAGTGTTCATTCCGTAATGCTTACTCAGCAATAACGAGAGCTTCTGTAAACTGCCAGTCAGAATATTGGCAGGTATAGAATAATATGTCAGTGAGCCAGGTTCACGTTTAATTAACTTCCTGTAATCCTCTTTATCACCATCTGAAAGTTTCGAACTATCAAGCAGGAAGGCAAATCTCTCAGCTTCCCCACCTATAACATCGCAAAGCTTTCCAAAAGCTTCATCAAATGTATTTCCGTCAACCCTTTTTAGTGAAATGGATATCACAGGGTACTTTCCAAGGTGACCTTCACAAAACGCTCTATCCTTAGCTATCTCTAGCCCTTCAAATAGCGACGAATCACTCCCTATTTCAAAGAAGTTCTTTAGCATGCTCATATTTAAAGTCTTGCCAAAGCGGCGCGGTCTCGTATAGAGCAATGCCTTCCCCGGTTGGAATTGCTTTAAAAGCATAGTTTTATCTACATAATAATAATCTTCAGTCCTCAAGAGTTTAAAGTCATCTATACCTGTCGGTAAATTCTTCATAGCTTATCTCCTTAAAAACAAAATCCCATCTTTATGATAAAATCTACCATAAAGACGGGATTACGTCAATCTACATAGATACCTTATCTTACTTTGTTATTATAATTTTCTTTACCGCGCTCCAGGATGAACGCTTGCTTCCGTTATAGGTACGGACACGGACGTAGTAGGTCTTTCCTTTTTCGAGGCCTGAAAATGTATAGCTTGTATTTGTGTATTTATTTACGGTTCTTGTTGTCTTATCGCCCTTAAAAGCCTTGTCTTCAGCGTATTGAACATGGTAGCCGGATATTTTACTCTTCTGCTTCCATGTAACCGTAAGCTTGCCTGCTTTATTATTCGCTAAGGAAATGATTGTTGTCTTAGCCGGCTTCTTAAGTGGCTCAGCGCTATCCCAGTTCCAGCTATCCAATCCATCCGCTTACCGACAAGCGCCTATCCACCTGTTTTTCCCGCCATTTATAGATTCGATAAATGCCTGCTCACCAAAAGAGGTAATCGTAACGAGATGTCCTCCTAAGGCTTCGCACCGCTCCTTTGCCGATTCCCATGATAAGCCGCTCTCAGTGTAGACATAATATAAATGTCCGTTGTAGACGCATGCTCCGTCTGAAATCTTGCAGATCTTAGTTCCGTCTGCCGCTGCTGCGGATACCGGCGTCGCGAAAGGCAGTGCAGCTGCCATCATAACTCCCGCAAGCACTGTAGTCACAATCTTCTTTGATCTTTTCATAGGTAATCCTCCATTTAACCTTTTTCTGTGGTCATGCCACAAATTAAATGGTAACATATATGAAAAATAATTGCAATATCTTTTTACCTGTAAAGTTCGTTGCCATCTATAGGTTTATAAGCTGAACTCCAATTTTTAACAAGGCCCTACAATAATAAGTATAGTGAAAATTTTTTCACTGAAAATATTTTCACTATACCGCCTATAGCACATTGTACCGATCAAGGCTGACCCACTATCTTTCCGTCCTCAATGACGAGTTTCTTATCCGTGCTGTCAGCTATTTCAGGATTGTGGGTTACAACTATCAGTGTCTGACCGTATTTTGCGGAGCAGGATCTCAAAAGGTTCATGGTGTCATCACCGGTCTTCTTGTCAAGATTTCCTGTAGGTTCATCAGCGAATATTATCTTAGGTCTCGCAAGGAGGGCACGCTATAGTGGCACACGATTGAAGTCTTTTGTCAACATCTTTATAACTCAACTCAACAATCGAGTTGTATTATCATTTTTAACTCGACATTTGAGTTGAGTTGTGTTAGCATTGAGTTAAAGAAGGCGATAATATATCGCTAAATATAATACTTGAGAAGGAAGAAGATAATAAATTAAATTCAATCGGTACCGGTAGATATGCCTTCTACTCACTGAATAAATAACAAAATGCCTGTGGCCGGACAAGTTAAGTGTTTATTTCTATCCGAAATTTCATGAAGCAATTTAAAAAGCCCGGCTTAATGCCGGACTTAAATTCATTATTGCGCTACTGTATATAGGGCTGAGAAATATCCTCTGCTGTTAATTAATTCGTCAAATGTACCGGTCTCCTCGACCTTTCCATCACGTAGCGCTATTATCTCATCAAACTGGCTAAGAATTTTTTTATCAAGGGCATGTGAGACAACTATCTTTATAGCATCGTCAATTCCTGTAAGATCCTTTGCGATCAAATAGGAGTTTTCCTTATCGAGCGCGGCCCAAGGCTCATCCGCAATAATTATTCCGGATTTTTTCAGTAGCGCACGCGCTATTGATATTCTCTGCTTTTCGCCACCGGAAAGGAATTTTCCGTTTTCACCGCATTTAAATAAATCGCCCTTGTCACTTACTAATTTAAGAAGATTTGATCTTTCCTCCGCTTCTTTCACTTCTTTATCAGGGAAGGATTTGAACATTGTTATATTATCTCTTACCGGAGCGTCAAAAACAAATACATTCTGTTCTACATCTGATACCAGCGCAAACAAGCTTGAATATGTTATGTTTTTAATATTCTTTCCATCTAAAGTTATACTTCCGGTATAATTATCATTGCCACCCTTTAACAGTGAAAGCAATGTTGATTTTCCGCTTCCGGAATTACCGACAATAACATAACTTTTTCCCGGTTCAAACTTAAGTGAAATATCATGAAGAACTTCTTTTCCTTCTTCATATCCAAATGATAAGTTCTTTATTTCTATTCCATTGTCAACCTTTACATTACACTCTTCTGTCCTCTCAGTATTTTCTTCCTCCTTCAGGCTATTTTCAAGCTTTTCTATAAGTCCTTTTGATGATTTCACTGAAGCTAAAAGTGATGGTAACGTAGAAATAGGAGAAACAATATAGTTCATAAGGTTTACAAATAATATAACAGTTCCCGCGTCCATGCCTTTATTTGCCACTACCATCCATACGCCGGCAAAAAAGACACCGAACTGGGCAAATAAACTGGCCATCGCACCTATAATGGTCACAAGAATTTTACGCCTGTTTCTAACGCATTTTGTATTTTCAAGTGATACGATATTATCCCTTATTAGCGAAAATATTTCATTTTCGGCCTGAAAACTTTTTACTACAGAAAAACCGGTAAAACAATCCTTTATCATGCCTACCATTTCAGCGTTTTTATCGGATACCTTTTTTTCAAGTGGCACAAGCGTCCTTCCGGTAGCCATAGAAACAACAGCCGGAATTAAAATCAATAAAGCCACAATTCCGGTAAGAGCCGGGGAAACATAGAGCATCAAAGCCAAGGAGCCAAAAAAGTATATAATATTTTCTATTACTGAAAATATAGATTCCAGGTATCCTGTCTCTATTGTATTTACATCATTAGTAAGTTCCGATATAAGATTCGATGTATCTTCCTTCTTAAAATAAGAATGGCTCAGATTCAGTATTTTCTTTGTATAATACTCTCTATAATTTAAAACCGCCTTTTTCATAAAGAGTGGTTTGAAGATTGCGAGCGCAATGTAAAGAACTGTAAAGGCAATAAAGAAAGTACCGATCATCATAGCTATCTCCGGCAGCGATTTGGCATTTTCCGTCCCGGAAATGGTATTCATCATCTCCTTAAGAATCAGAGACAATGTAAGCGCGACCACACTCTGAATTACAGTAAAGAACATAGTCAATGCGAAACTAACCTTGTTCCCCTTAAAAAATACTTTTGTCATAGATTATTTTCAGTAGCAGACTGTATCGTATGTATGAAAGTATTGTAAAATAAGCATTTATTACTTCTTTTACATAAAATACTGTCTACTACGTTCTCCTTTCCTATAATTATTCTTCATCCAATAACTCTTGGCAGGTCATTGAGATGAATACGCCTAACTTAATCAATTCATTAAGATGTTTTTCTGATAGGTCAGCATCTTTTCTCATAAGTTTTGATATCTCAGCACTTAATACATCTGCCTGTTGCTGTATATAATAAATCTTTTCTTTATGTTCATCATTCATAAGCGTACCTCTATTTCTTAGCTAACTGTTTCTTTAGTCGTTCATTCTCGGATTTTAGTTCCTCATAATCGACTAACTGAACAATCAGTTTCTTTTTGTCATCCTCTAACTTTTTAACCTGCTCTCTGAGAGATGCAATCTTATCATCCTTGAGCTGTATTTTATCCTTTTTAACAGCAACCACATCATCTAAAGGACTTGCCTTTGAGATTGCTCTAAGGCTTAAAATACGCTCTTTAAGCTGTGCATTGTTGTAAAGAGTTGCTCTTGATACGCCTGCCTCCTTACAGACAATTTCAAAGTTAATAGGTTTGTTCTTCCTTTTAAGCTTATCTATAGCCTTGTTGACCTTATCAATGGTTTCTTTATTCTTAGCCTCTGCATGAGCCTTAATGCCTGCAACCTGACTATCCGACACTTTCTTTGCCATTTAACTGCACCTCCAGACTTTCTACCAATGGTTTCAGATACTTGTACTTAATGTACTGTTTCTGCCATTCTCGTTCGTGACCAAGTTCCTTTAACCTTGCCATTTTCTTTTCAAGTAAATCCAATTCATCCTTCAAGATTGGATAGAACTGAACTTCTGTGATGTAATTAGGGCAGTTATAAAAGAAGCAGCCATCTCCATCAGTGCAATTACCTCGTCTAAAATCGTACAAGCATACTCCTGTAGGCAAAGGATTAAAGCTCATTGTCTTTGCTAAATCCGTGATTACATTATCAATCTCAGCTTCGGTCTTGCCATGAAATAAATCATCAAGTTTTCCCTTGATTTCCTTTGCACGAAGCCCTGCAATCTTTGATTCTGGACTTAAAATCATATCAGAATAGATTTCTTTAACCTCTTCTTCCTGCAAGGTAAGATAGTGTGCTGTCATTTCGATAGAAACATGCGAATACTGTTTCATAATCATAGCGATAGGCACTTTTCTTTTAATCAGTTCCTTTACAAATGTTGCCCTGAACTGATGTGATGTAAGCGGATATAACTCACCTTTATTGTCTCGAATATCATATCTTTTAATAAATGAATTAAGTTTGTATGCTTGATAGCCATCCTTTGCCAATACATCTATAGCATTGTGTTTTTTAGTTATTCTCTGTATAAACAGTTCCTTTAATCCACTTTCCTTACGAAGCTCTGCTGTGTATTCTGAAAGCTCTGTAATGCTATCTTTTACAAGTTCATTGATAAATACTTTGTGAATGATAGGCTCACCTTTTTCGGTCTTGCCAAGTGTTACTTCCATGTAGTCATATCCATCTGATGTACGCTTTACACAACCTTCCTGTATGGATAAAACCTCATTGATACGAAGTCCTGTCTGACTCTGAATGATGATACCTGCCTTTGTAAGTACATCCTTTTCATCATGTACGGCATGGTACAAAATCTTATCAAACACATCCTCTGGAATAGGCTTCGTCTTGTTGGTTCTCATAGATTTTTTAGTATTCCACAACTGATTCGCGGTTTCTGTCTTTGGAAGATGAAACTGTGGTACATTCCATCCCTTTATCTGACCGATACGGATGATTTCTTCTACCACATGACACGAACGGAATCCCGTGCTTGTTGCCACCTTCTTTTCATCCTTCATCCAAAAATTGAAGTTAAGATAATCCTCTAAGGTAACATCTGTGAAGCTATGAATACCATTCAAAGAACAGAATTCTATGAACATCGGAATACAACTATTGATATATTCTCTAACAGTCTGTGGCTTTACTTTACCTAGTTTGTAGTATGCGTACTGCTTAACCGTTTCCTTTATATCAGCATCTTTTATATAGCTGAATAAAAGATACTTATGCGATTCCTTTGTTGTTTTAGCAGTAATAAATGGTCTTAAATCCCATACATCATCACAGTATCGGGAATTGCCTATCATTATGCTGTTTAAGTCTGTATCAGGCTCTATGACCTGTAACTGTAAAGCCAAGTTAGTTGCCACTTTGCAATCCCTCCAATCTTTCAATGATGACTTTTAATACCTCAATAGTCGGTATAAAGTGTTCTGCATAATGCTCACCATAGATAGCACCTTCTTCAAGCTGTTTTTCAAGGTTTGCCAAATGCTGTTTATGAGCATCCAAGTATTCCGGTGTTGTGATATACCGACTGCAAGTATAGCATTTCTGCCTTTTAAGAAGTCTTTCACATATCTTTCCATCTACAACAGGCTTAGTACAGTAGCCATCACACATACAAGCACCTTTATCTTTATTAGCCTTGAACCATTCAAACTCTGATACATTGTCAAATGCACTACTCTGTATCTGATTGATATTACCGATAACACCTACACTCTTAAAGACTTCTGCTCGTTCCTTATCCTTTACATCTGCATAGAAACGCTTTGTAACGGATGGGTCTGAATGACCTAACACCTGCTGAATAACATTTATGTTAGTTCCTTTGGAAAGCATATCTGTTCCAAGAGTTCGTCTGAACTGATGGCTTGTAAGGTTGTAGTAATCGCCGTTTGCATCTTTGATGTTGTTATCTTTGATGAACTTATCAAACCATACAGTTCCAAATGTTTTTTGTGATATAGGCATTACTTTACCAGCACCTTTTCCCACAGGCACTCGCCAAATCATCAGAGTATCTTTATCCTTTTCATCAGCTTCATTACGAATCTCAGATGTGATTTCAATAAGTTTCTCTATTGCAGCTACACATTCACTTCTGACTGGCATAGGAGCCTTATCTTTGCGTCCTTTATGCTGAGTCCACTCGATTGTATATCCACTAATCAAATGTGGCTTAATGCAGTCAATACGAAGTTTTAAGAGGTCTCCAATACGCATCCCTGTCGATTGCAGAATGATAATGCCATACTTTAGATATGGATTTTCTTCTTTTTTAAGAGCCTCATTTATCTGTGCAACAACATCATCTGGAATGAAGTCGATTTTAAGCTTACGATTAACACCGATATACTCATTTCCTGTAAAGATTTCTGTTGTAGGTACATCATTAGGTCTGTGAAGCTGACACCAACGTATGATATTTTTCAGAGTATTTAATGTATTTCTCTTCTTGGAAGTTGAAAATTTATTACCAGTTTGCTCTGATAGAGTTGTATTCATATATGAACAAAGTTTATCTATATCTGTATTGGTTATAGAACTTAATGAAACAATTTCGTTTACATCAAAGAAATCCATCACCGTTTTGAAATTTCCCAACTGGGAATATAGCCATGATAAACAATTATTTCCAACTCTGTAATTCTGCCAAACGTAGTCCTTTACAACATCCTTGATTTCTTCGCTTGAAATGTAGGAAAAATCAAACCTAAAGTTTCTTCCATAGTGCTGTGATTCTACGTCATTGTCAACGATGTTCCATACATCACCATCTGGTCTACTTGCCATCAGAGCCACCTCCAATCAATGTACTCTGATTCCAATACCTTGAAAGACTGTCCTCAATGTACGGATTAGAGAGATGTGTGTACTTCTGAGTAGTAGATAAATGTTCATGTCCCATAATCATTCTTACAACACTTACATCCATTCCAGACTGCACAAGGTTAGAACAGAAGGTATGTCTTAAATCGTGGAAGTTAAAATCCACACCGATTTCTTCCTGCACCTTTTTAAGCTTGTCATAGGCTGCACGATAGGTAAGCTGTTTGCCAAGCTGTCTTTTCTGTTCTGATACAAAGATGTAACTGTGGTCTGTATCAATAAGGTTTCTTTCTTCCATGATGAAATCATCCAGTTCCTTAATAAGTGACATAGGCACATATAAATCTCTGGTCTTACCTTTTGACTTTATTTGTTGAAAGCAACCTACTAACTGGGACATATCCGGAAGTGGTACAGAGTCTATTTCAAGGTCTAAAACCTCTTGTATTCTTGCCCCTGTAAGATAGAGCATCTTGTATAAAAGGATGTCTCTACGCTTGTCTAAACGGTTTAAAAACAGTTCCATTTCATCATCAGTAACAAGATTTATCTTATAATCTCTTTCCTTTACCTTGAAGATTGACTGCTTTGTTTTATTATCAGACTTTGCGTGTTCCAAGATGCCTTTAAAAGCATTAAAAGGTCTGTTTACATCATGCATTAGGATAGGATTATCTATTTCCTGCATATCTGCTTCAAACTGATAAAACATATGGATTGTACTCAATATACGATTGATTGTTTTATTAGTCCTCTTGCTTTCCTTGTTGAGTGCTATGACATCATCATCTGATGCTCTGAGATAGTCTATAAACTCAGCAATCATCTTAGGAGTAACCTTGTCATACTCATAACCACTATCATTTAAGAACTCCCAATAGGTTCGTAAGTCACTTCCACTTGCCTTTAAGGTATTGAGAGCTTTATCCTTTTGTCTTTGGAATTTCAGATAGTCGTACACTGGCTTTACAATTCTCATCTCATTATCCAGTAGAACAACTGTCTCCCTTCCTTCACGTTCTATAACATGTAGTTCCATGTATTAAATACCTCCAACACATTTATGATATGTCTATAATGTTAAAATACCTCTTATTACTTTATATTTTACCATTATCGGAACATATGTTCAAGTATTATTCTACTGTATAATAATTATTTACTATTCAATTTTTAAGATACACATACTTTACAATGATATATCCTAACAAACCCTTATATTTACTGAGTTTATTAGGATATATTTATTATTTAACTTACTATACATTAACTACTAAAGATAACATAAATGACTCCTTTCATTTTCATACCCTTGGTATGTATTTGTATAAAATATAATGCCCTTTTCGGGCAATTTCACTCTAATGTTGCGATAGCATCATGTATGAACTTATCGTCAAACAGAGGTACCCCGAGCTTGTTAAAAATCTCCATAATAAATTCCAGCTTATGTTTGATTTCATCACTTGTCGCGGGATACACTGATGGCATGAGCCATATCTCAAGCAAGGGTATCAGTTCGGATATCTCCTTAGTGTACTCTGTCTTAATAGAGCCATCCTTCCTGCCTTCCTCCAGAAGTTCATAGAACTTTGGGGAGAGGTATGTCCGATTTGACTCTATTATGTTAGCAAGTAACTGCGGATTCTCAAGGAGTGGGAGCATCTCACTGCTTATCTTCCTGTTATCCTTTGCTTATGTGTGATAAAGAAGCAATAGAAGTGCAAAAAATTTTGCCGTTCCTATCCGACACTTGGCCATTGTGTCGGATA
>Ga0256405_10003942_pt1 | contig 29187 bp, 25 predicted proteins | sample RumenRJG_02DNA_FD_189096 | JGI IMG/M metagenome (GOLD analysis project Ga0256405, IMG submission 189096) | Bovine rumen microbial communities from Lethbridge, Alberta, Canada - RJG_02 | ecosystem: Host-associated > Mammals > Digestive system > Stomach > Rumen | place: Canada: Alberta... | reverse complement strand
GCCCTTGAGCTCGTTCTCGCTGGCCTTCTTCATCGCGGCGCAGATGTCGGCATAGGAAGCAGCCTTCTTCAGCACGACGGTCAGGTCGACGACGGAGACGTCGCAGGTGGGAACGCGCATGGACATACCGGTCAGCTTGCCGGCGACGGCGGGCAGAACCTTGCCGACGGCCTTGGCGGCGCCGGTGGAGCTGGGGATGATATTCTGCGCAGCAGTGCGGCCGCCGCGCCAATCCTTCAGGGACACGCCGTCGAGGATCTTCTGGGTCGGGGTGACGGAGTGAACGGTGGTCATGAGGCCCTTCTCAATGCCGAAGTTCTCTTCGATGACCTTGGCGATGGGGGCGAGGCAGTTGGTGGTGCAGGACGCGTTGGAAACGAACGTCATGTCGGGGGTGTACTTGTCGAGGTTGACGCCGCAGACGAACATCGGGGTGTCGTCCTTCGCGGGAGCGCCCATGATGACGTGCTTGGCGCCGGCGTTGATGTGCGGCTGGGCCTTCTCCTTGGTGAGGTTGAGGCCGGTGGACTCGGTGACGATCTCGGCGCCGATGTCGCCCCAATGGAGGTTATTGGCGTCCTTCTCGCAGAACACGGGGATCGCCTTGCCGTTGACGATCAGCTTGCCGTCGGCGTAGCTGACCTCGCCGGGGAACTTGCCGTGCATGGAGTCATACTTCAGCAGGTAAGCCAGATACTCGGCGTCGCACAGGTCGTTGATGCCGACGATCTCAACGTCGGGATGGTTGAGGCTGTTGCGGAAAATCATGCGGCCGATACGACCGAAACCGTTGATACCAACTCTCGTCTTGCTCATAATCATAGTTCCTTTCATCATTTATGGAATATATCAAACATATGGTACGACCGATATTATATCCTTTTTTTGCGGGATTGCAAGGGATTTTTTAAAAATCGCGGCCTGTCGACAAAATTCTTGTGTTTTCGACAAAACTTTGCTATCCTTACCCTGTGATTTCCATGTGTGAACGGTGCGAAACGCACAAACTACAGGGGATATGACGATGAGAGATTATACGGAAGAAGAACTGCGCCTTTTGACCGAGGTGCTGCCGAACGTCGCCCAGGAGCTGCGCGGCGCGATGGCGAACGTCTACGCCGCGGCAAACCGCCTCGCGCCGCCGGAGGCGCGGGAGCAGGACGCGAGCGTCGACCGGAACGCCGCGATTTTTACCCAGAGCTATTATAGAATGTACCGCGTGATCGGCAACCTGACCGACGCGGCGGGCCTTGCCGAGACGGGCCGGTTCGCGCTTGCCAACGACGATATTGTGGGCGTGGTGCGGAGCGTGTGCGAAAAGGCGGAGGCGCTCTTTGAGGCAGAGGGCGTGACGCTGACCTTCCAGAGCGATAAGCCGGGGCAGGTGATCGCCATGGACGCCGAGCGCATCGAGCGGCTGCTGCTGAACCTGCTGTCCAACGCGCTCAAGTTCACGCCCAAGGGCGGCAGCGTCGACGTGCGCGTGCGCGTGACGCCCCAGCGGGTGTATCTGTCGGTTTCGGACACGGGCCGCGGCATCGCGCCGGAGAAGCTGGAGCACGTCTTTGACCGCTTTCTGGAGACGGACGCCATGGACCCGCCGCCCCACGGCGTGGGGCTGGGTCTCGCCATCTGCCGCCGCATCGCGCAGGGCCACGGCGGCAGCATCGTGGCGCAGTCCGAGGAGGGCAAGGGCGCGACGTTCACCGTGGCGCTGCCCAATGAGCGCACGGCGGGCGCGACCATGCGCCAGCCCAAGGTCTCCTACAGCGGCGGGTTCAACCGCACGCTGCTGGAGCTGTCGGACGCGTTGAGCGCGTCAGCGTTCACCTATCAGTATCTGGATTAAGGACTGTAAAATATGGCAAAGAAAGTATTGATCGCCATGAGCGGCGGCGTGGATTCCAGCGCCGCCGCGCTTTTGCTCAAACGGCAGGGCTATGACTGCGCCGGGGCGATGATGAAGCTCTACGACGGTGAGACGGCGGAGGGCGGCTGCTGCTCCGCCGACGACGCGGAGGACGCCCGCAGCGTCGCCTACCGCCTCGGCATGGACTTCTATGTGTTCAACGAGACCGAGCGCTTCGCGCGCGACGTGATGGATTTCTTCGTGGCGGAGTATTGCGCGGGACATACCCCCAACCCCTGCATCGACTGCAACCGCTGCCTCAAGTTCGGCGCGTTCCTCGACCGGGCGCTGACGCTGGGGTATGACTACATCGCCACGGGGCACTATGCCCGCGTGAGCTTCGAGGACGGGCGTTACCATCTCCTGCGGGGCAAGGATCGGGGCAAGGACCAGAGCTACGTGCTCTATCAGCTCACACAGGAGCAGCTTTCCCATTTGCTGCTGCCCGTCGGCGAGTACGACAAGCCCGCCATCCGCGCGACCGCGGCGGAGGCGGGGCTCATCAACGCCGAGAAGCCGGATTCGCAGGACATCTGCTTCGTGCCGGACGGAGATTATGTCAACTTCCTGCAACGCTACGGGCATGTATCGCTGACAGAGGGTGACTTCGTGGACAAGAGCGGCGCTGTGCTGGGACGGCACAAGGGCTTGGTGGCCTACACCACGGGCCAGCGCAAGGGACTCGGCGTCAGCGCGGGCGAGCGGCGGTACGTCATCTCCAAGGACGCGGCGACGAACACGGTGCTGCTGGGGGACGACGCGGACTTGTTTTCCTCCACGCTGACGGCGGCGCGGCTCAACTGGATCGAGCCGGAGCCAACCGCGCCCATCCGCGTGACCGCGAAGACCCGCTACAGCCAGCGCGAGGCGGCGGCGACCGTGACGCCGAGCGGCGACGGTACGGCGCGGGTGGACTTCGACGAGCCGCAGCGGGCAATCACCGCGGGACAGGCGGTGGTGTTTTATGACGGAGATTCCGTCGTCGGCGGAGGCACGATCGTATAAAAGAATGTATTTGTATTTGTTATTGTATTTGTATTTGTTATTGTGTCGCGAGAAGATCCGCGGAAATTCCGCGGATTTTCCTTGATTCTACCAGAGGTTTCTTGACCGGCTACGGCGAAAGAGATAGGCTGAACGCGAGGTGATACCCATGGACCCGAAGCAGTTCGGACAATTTTTGAGCGAAGAGCGCAAGGCGAAAAACATGACGCAAAAGGAACTGGCGGAACAGCTGGGCGTGACGGACAAGGCGATCAGCAAATGGGAGCGCGGCGTGTGCCTGCCCGACGTGGCAAAGTTCGACGACATCGCCGCGGCGCTGAACCTGACCGATATTGAGGTGCTGCGCGCGCACCGATTGCCGCCGGAGCCGCAGCGCGAGAAAGCGCCGCCGTTTGTCACATGGCGGGAGCTGGGGGCGCTGGTGCTGGGGTGGTTTGCCATCATGGCGGCGCTGTTTGGCTGGGAGCTTTTGGAGATCGGCAAGGCGGTGCCGGTCGTGGGGCTTGGTATGACGCTTCGCCCGCTGCTTGCCGCCGTATTTGCCGTGTGGCTGGCGCTGCGCCATGCGCGGGATGTGAGCAGGATCGACTGGCGCGGCGTGTGCGTTTACGGACTGCTGTGCATCGTGTTGTTTTCGGCATTTGCGATCTGCGCGGACGCCAAAGGCCTGTTTTGGCCTTTGGAATATCTTCGGCGCGCCTTTGGCGCGGATACCCTGATCAACCCGGAGGCGTGGGAGTATTTCTACCGGGGCGGCGTCCGGTGGGAGCCGCGCTGGCTGGCGTATTGGTTTCTGGCATTGTGCTGTTTTGACCTATGGCCTTGGGTGGCTCTGGCGGCGGCGCTGGGCGTCTACCCCCTCGTCAAGCTGTTGAAAATTTGCCGCAATCAGAAAAAACATGACAACAGACAAAAAGTGTGCTATACTGATAAAAATTTTGAAGGAGGCGCATGACCCATGAAATACCACGTTGTCCGCGCGAATCCCGCGGGAAACATCACGCTGTATGTGCTCGACCCGGTGGCGAAGGCCGACCGCCCCGCCGTCGCATCGAAGCTGATGGAGATCGAAAGCTTTGCCGCCGAGCAGGTGGGCTTCGCCTGCGACGTGAACGCGGGCTACGACGGCCATATGGAGATGGCGGGCGGCGAGTTCTGCGGCAACGCCAGCCGCGCCTACGGTATGCTGACGGCGCATCAGCGCGGCCTGACCGGCAAGCAGCACCTGACGCTGGAGGTCAGCGGCAGCGACCGTCCCGTGGCGGTCGATCTGGACGTGGAGGCGGGCACCGCCCGCGCCGCGATGCCCCTGCCCCGCGTGGCGGGTAAGGTCACGGTCGACGGCGTGGAGGGCACGCTGGTGGACCTCGGCGGCATCGTCCACTATGTCACCCACCGTCAGCCCGACGCGGCGGTGATGGACAAGGCGGAGCCGATCATCAACGCGCCGCGCGAGCAGGGCGGCTTTGCGGGCGTGGAGGCCTACGGCGTCATCTTCCTGCACGACGGGCGCATGACCCCGCTGGTGAAAGTCCCCGCGGCGGGTACGCTGGTCTGGGAGGGCAGCTGCGGCAGCGGCTCCTTGGCGGCGGCAGCGGCGGAGAGCGCCGAGCAGACCGACGGCGTCTTTGAGCGCGACTACGTCCAGCCCGCCGGTACGGTGCGCGCCACGGTGGAGCGCCGCGGCGGCGCGGTCACGGCGGCGTACATCGGCGGCAGCGTCACGCTGGACGAGCCGGTGGAAGTGGAGCTGTAACGAGAGACGAGAACAGGGACGGCACAGCCGTCCCTGTTTTTTTGCGCCGCGACCCCGATTTTTGCGCCGAGCCCTCCGAATGAACTAGTGAAGAAACCAAGAGGGGGAGACGGATGGGAACGAACGCCGCGCTTGCGGTTTTCCCGGAAAACTGCTATGATATCATAAAGTATTCTGGGCACAAAGGGGAAACCGCCGTGAACGATCTGGAACAAAACGTGATGAAGGCGAAAGAGGACGAGAACGCGCTCGCCGATCTCATCGAGGCGAACCGCTCGTTTATCCTGCGCTGCGCGTCGGAGACGACGCACCGCTACATCACCGACAGCGACGACGAATGGAGCATCGCGCTGCTCGCCTTTTCCGAGGCGGTGCGCGATTTTGAGGGCGGAAAGGGCTCGTTCCACGGCCTCGCCGCCATCGTCATTAAGAGGCGAATCTTGGACTACATCCGCTCCCAGTCGCGCTATGACGAGCTTGCTGTCACCCCAGACGCGTTTGACGACTCGCTGGACGACGACACGGCGGGCGGCGTGGAACTGGCGGTGCAGCAGCGCATGGGCGAGGAGGCGTCGGACGCCGCCGACGACACCGCGGAGCGCGCCCGCGCCGAGATCGCGGAGATGCAGGAGATTCTGCACGGCTACGGCTTCTCGTTCTTCGACCTCGCGGACGCTTCCCCCAAGGCGGACAAGACCAAGCGCAGCTGCGGCGTCGCGATCCGCACGCTGATCGCGAGCGTGGTGCTGCTGGCGAAGATGCGCCTTGCGCGCCTGCTGCCCATCAAGGAGTTGAGCGCCGAGAGCGGCGTGGTGCGCAAGATTCTGGAGCGCCACCGCAAGTACATCATCGCGGGCGCGGAGATCCTGGACGGCGATTTTCCGATCCTCGCGGGCTATCTATCCTATGTCAAGGAGGCGTGATCGAATGAAAGCAATCATATTGGAAGTACGCGACGGTTACGCCGCCGCGCTGCGGGAGGACGGCTTGATCGTCAAGACGAAGCAGCTCGGCGAGGTCGGCACGACCATTGAGCTGAACGAAACCGTCGTCGCGTTCCCGACGCAGGGCAGACGCATCGCGCGCACCGCGGTCGCGGCGGCGCTGGCGCTGGCGGTCACCGGCGGCGCGTATACCTATACCAACGTCGCCGAGGCGTCCTATGTGACGCTCGACACCGAGGAGACCTCGGTGGAGCTGGCGGTTAACCGCATGGGCCGCGTGGTGAAGGTGCGCGCGCTGGACGAGGATTCCGCCGAGCTGGCGCAGGAGCTTGCCGCCGATATCCGCCGCATGAAGGTGGAGGACGCCGTGGACGCCGCGATGACCCGCATGGACGGCGCGTCCACCGTGGTAGCGGGCGTCACCGGCGAGAACGACAAGCGCAGCGCGGACCTGCAGGACGCGGTGGAGCGCGGCATGGAGCGCCGCGAGCGCGGCGACATGGAGCTGGTCACGCTGGAGATCAGCCGCGCCGAGCGCCGCGCCGCGGGCGAGCAGGACATGAGCGCGGGCCGCTGGGCGTTTGAGCGCGGCGGCGGACGCTGGCACGCCGAGGACGCGAGCGAGCGGGTAGAGATCGACGAGCCGCAGCCGCCCGAGGAGAGCGAAGCGCGCGATCTGGACGAGCGCCCCGCGTTTGCGCCGAACGGCGAACAGCCGACGCCGCCGACGGACGGTGAGACGCCGCCCGCACTGCCGGAAAACCGCGGACAGCCCCTACGCGGGGAGATCGGCGATGACCGTGAGGACACGGATGACCGCGAGGAACCGGACGATTGGGAGCCGCCCGAGGAGCGGGACGACTTCTCCGACGAGCGCGCCGACATGGAGCGCCCTGCCGTGCCGGAGGGCGATATGCCCGAAGGACAGCCCCCGCAGGAGGGCAGCATGTCCGATGGACAGCCTCCGCAGAACGGTACTATGCCGGACGGACAGCCCCTGCAGGGCAGCGGCCCGATGGCGATGGGAGGCGACAGGCAGCCCCCGCAGGGCGGGATGGGTGGCTTCGGCGCCATGCAGCCGCAGCGATAAGAAAAAAGCAACCCGAAAACGGGTTGCTTTTTTGATGCCTTGCGTTAAACCTCGATCAGCTCGTACTCGCGGGAGCCGTAGCCCAGCTCCGCGGCGTGCTCGATGGTGTGGATACCGTGGCGGGACTCCACGCGCTCGAGGAAGTGCGCCTGGCCGGGATCGTCCTTCGCCGCGTAGACGAGGTCGATGCACGCCTGGTCGATGGCGACAGGGTCGAGGGAGGCGAGGATGCCGATGTCCTTCATGCAGGGATCCTCGGCGACGCTGCAGCAGTCGCAGTCCACGGTGAGGTTCTTCATCACGTTCACAAAGGCGATCTTGCCGGCGAAGTGCTTCACCACGGTGGACGCCGCGTCCGCCATCGCCTCGAGGAAGCGATCCTGCTCGGCGTGTTTGTCCCACGCCTCCATGTTGCTGTCCGTCGCGCCGCCGGAGTGGATCATGGACTTGCCCGCGCGGGACGCGCAGCCGATGGACAGCTGCTTGAGCGCGCCGCCGTAGCCGCCCATGGGGTGGCCCTTGAAGTGCGCCAGCACCAGCATGGAGTCGTAGTTCACGATGTTCTTGCCGACGAGGTTGCTGTGGAGCACCTTGCCGTTTTCCACCGGCCACTCGAGGTCAGGGCCCTCAGCGTCCATCAGATCGACCTGAAACAGCTTGTTCCAGCCGTGGTACTCGATGAGCTTGCGGTGGGACTCCGTCTGGTCGCGCACGCCGTTGCCGTAAAAGTCGCCGTAGGCGGTGTTGCACTCGACGATGGTGCCGTCCACGGCCTCGACCATCGGACGCCAGAATTCGGGGCGCAGGAAGTTCTGGTTGCCCTTTTCGCCGGAGTGCACCTTGACGGCGACCTTGCCGGGCAGGGAGACGCCGAGCTTGTTGTAAAGCTCAACGACCTTTTCGGGGGAAATGTCGCGGGAGAAATAGACCTTCGATGCCATAAGAAAACTCCTTTCAGTATGATAGAATATCCAAAGTTTTGAGCATGTTGCACAGCGTCGCCGCCGCCTGCTCGCGGGTGACGGGCGCGTGGGGGTCGACGGCGTCGAGCGATGCGTAGAGCATGTTGCCGTCGTAGCCGGTCAGGACGCTCGCCTCGGTGCGCGCCCACGCGGCGAGATCGCCGTAGGCCGCGAGATCGTCCTCGGTCAGCGCCAGCGCGTAGTCGTCGGCGTGGAAGTTGAGGAAGCGCGCGAGGCGACCCATGACCGCGATGAACTGTTCCTGCGTCAGCGTGCCGTTGGGGTCAAAGTACCGGGGGCTGACGCCGTTCATGAAGCCGAGGTAGGTGATGGCGCTGACGTCGCCGCTGTACCAGCGGTCGGCGGACACGTCGGCAAAGCGGCCGGTGTTCTGACCGGTAACATTCAGCGCCTGCGCCAGCAGCGCGGCGAGCTCCGCGCGCGTCAGCGTTGCATTGGGGCGGAAATGCCCGTTGCCGTCGCCGGCGAGAATGCCGTAGACGCCCATCGTGTCGATCTGCGTGGAGTATGCGCTGTCCGCGAGGTCGGTGAAGCGGCGGTCGGCATAGGAGATGCCGAGACGCTTGGCGGTGTCGGCGGGATCAAGGCGCGAGACCACCTTGCCGCCGGACGCGCAGTTCACCGCCAGGTCAGGCGGCAGCGCGGCGAACAGCGCGTTGAGCGCGGCTTCGTTTTTTCGCGCGGCAGGCAGATCGACGTAGAAATCATGCCCGTTGAGCGGGAAGCTCAAATACTCGCCGGACTTCGGCGCAGTTACCGTCAGCAGCGCCGCCACGTCCGCGGTGAGATCATCGGGGACGAGCAGCGTCGGGATCACGCCGATGCGGTCGGTGGTGTTGCCGTCGGAACAGTAGAAGCGGTACGCGGTGACCTTGAGGGAGTCGCCGGCGAACAATTCGGGATACTTTTCCTTGTCCAGCACGAGCTGCGCCGTGCCCTTGCCGTAGGTGCGCGAGCCGACGACGATGCCGGCGTCCTGCGCGCGGATGCCGCCGGAGAGGATCTCCGACGCGCTGGCGGAATAGCCGTTGACCAGCACGATCGCGGGCTTGTCAGTATCCGGATCCGCGAGGTACACGGTGTAGAACGAGCTGCCGTCGTTGAGGCGATAGTAGAGCTTGGGACCGGTGCCGGTGAAGCTGCCCAGGGTGCCTACCGCCGCGTCAGCCAGACCGCCGAGATTGCTGCGCAGGTCGACGATCCAGTGCTCCACGTCGGCGTCATTTGCCGCAATCCCCTCGCTGAAATACGATTCCGTCTGCGAGCCGAAGCTGTTGCAGTCGATGGTGCCGACGCCGTTTGCAGCCATGACGGTCGTGTTGTGCAGCTCAAGGGTACGGCGCTCCAGACGGTAATCCTGCACCGCGCCGTTCGGGTGGCGCACGGTGATGTTGACGTAGGTACCCGCCTCGCCGATGATGAGATTGCGGTGCGCCTCTGCGGCGGGCACGCAGCTGACGCCCTCGATGGCGATGATGTAGTCGTCGAGCTGCAACCCCGCGTCCTTCGCGGCGCCGCCGTCGAGCACCATGGTGATGCGGATGCCGTTCGCCGTGTATTCGATGCCCGCGCCGATGCCGGTAACGGTGGACTCACTTTCCAAGCCGGCGGTGAATTCTTCATAATCGACCGCGCTCATATAGTATGTGTACGGATCGCCGACGGCGGCAAACAGCTCGTCCAGCGTCTTGGCGTCATACGCCGCGGCGGGCAGCGGATCGACGTAGTTTTTCTCCAGCAGTTGAAGCGCGTCCTCCACGGACAGCGCGCTGACGGAGGTCAGGCACAGCGTGAGGGCGCATAGCACGGCGCAAAGCCGACGGGTCAATGCTTTCATATCGTTTCTCCTTCATGGAAATTTTCAAATCGGCATACATTATAAAACAACCGTCTGCAAAATGCAAAGTCAATTGTTGTAATTCGCCTTTTTTTGGACTATACTGATAAAAAACTCGTGGGGAGGACACTATGGAACAGCAAATCGGCACGCTATACATCGTCGCCACGCCCATCGGCAATTCCCGGGATATGAGCGAGCGCGGCAGGGAGATCCTCGAGACGGTGGACATCATCGCGGCGGAGGACACCCGACGCAGCGTGGTGCTGCTCAACAAGCTGGGCATCCGAAATGACCTCTCCGCCAACCACAAGTTCAACGAGCACGGCAAGGCGAAGTGGTTCTTATCCCAGCTTTTGGAGGGCAGGAGCATCGCCGTCATCACCGACGCGGGCACGCCCTGCATCTCCGACCCCGGCAACGAGCTCATCAAGACCGCCATCGAAAACGGCGTGCGCGTCGTCGGCGTCCCCGGCGCCTGCGCCGCGGTCACGGCGCTGTCCATCTCCGGCTTCGACCTCTCCACGTTCTTCTTCTACGGCTTTTTCCCGCGGGAGAATGCCGACCGCCGCCGCGTGCTGGACATGATGCGCAAGGGCGACACCAAAACCTACGCGTTCTACGAATCCCCCAAGCGCATCATGGGCGCGGTGGAGTTCCTCATCGACGCGGGCGCGGATTTGCAGCTTTGCCTGTGCAACGACATGACCAAGCTCCACGAGATGACGTTCCGCGGCACGCCCGCCGAGGTGCGCGAGCAGCTGCTCGCCAAGGGCAACTACGAAATGGGCGAGTACGCCATGATCGCCGAGGTGCAGGAGGGCTACTTCCTGCGCGAGGTGGAGCACGTTAGCACGCCGGAGGCGATGCTGGTGGACTGCATGGTGCGAAACGACGTGACCGCAAAGGACGCCATCAAGCTGCTTTTGAAGGACGACAACAACACCTACAGCAAAAACGAGCTGTACGCCGCGTCGCTGGCGCTGAAAGAGAGGTTCGGCGGCTGATGGCAATGACGATTGCGCAGATTCTGGAAAAGATGATCGCCTTCTCTGAGGGCAACATCCACGACGTCGACCACCTGATCCGCGTGTGGACGTACGCCAAAACCATCGGGGAGCTGGAGGGGCTGGACGCCGGGACGCAGTACGTTCTCGAGGCGGCGGCGATCGTTCACGACATCGCCTGTCCGCTTTGCCGCGAAAAATATGGCAACACCGACGGCAAGCGTCAGGAGGCGGAGGGCGCGCCCATGGCGGAGGAGTTCCTGCGCGGCAGCGGCATGAGCGAAACACAGCTTGCGCGCGTAACATACCTCGTCGGGCACCATCACACGTTCACGAACATCGATGGGATCGACTATCAAATTTTGGTGGAGGCGGACTACATCGCCAACGCCTCCGAAAATGGGTACGCCGCGGCGCAGATCGAGCAGTTTTTAAGCCGCGTGGTCCGGACGGAAGCCGGGGCACGGCTGCTCAAGAGCGTGTTCTGCCTGTAAAAAGAAAAATCAAAACGAGGCGCGGGCAAAAGCCCGCGCCTCGCTGCGTTTACAGCCTTACAGCCGCGTGATGACCGGGATCACCATGGGGCTGCGCTTGGTGGTCTTGAAGAGATAGTTGCTGATCGCGCTCTTGATCGCGCCGCGCAGCTCGCCCATGTCGCGGCTGCGGCGCCCGCGGACGCCCTCGGCGGCGCTCATGGTGATGGTCTTGAGCTGCTCCATCAGCTCCTCGGACTCCTTGACGTAGATGAAACCGCGGGTGACGATCTCCGGCTCGGAGAGCATTTCGCCGTTCTGCGCCGAGATGGGCAGCACCACGACCACCATGCCGTCCTCGGCGAGGTGCTTGCGGTCGCGCAGCACCACCGCACCCACGTCGCCGACGCCGCTGCCGTCGACCAGCACCTCGCCGGCGTTGACCGCGCCGGGCACGACCTTCATCTGCCGCGCCGTGATCTCGATGCAGTCGCCGTTTTCGCAGATGGCGATGTTCTTGCGGTCCATGCCCATCTTCATGGCAAGATCCTTGTGGATCTGCAGCATGCGCTGCTCGCCGTGGACGGGGATGAAGTACTTGGGCTTGACCAGCGCGTGGATGATCTTCAGCTCCTCCTGGCAGGCGTGGCCGGAGACGTGGAGCATATCCGCGCGGTCGTAGATCACGTCCACGCCCTTGCGGAACAGCTCGTTGATGACGCGGGAGACCGTATTTTCGTTGCCGGGGATGGCGCTCGCCGAGATGATGACGCGGTCGCCGGGGCCGACTTCGATCTGCTTGTGCTGGGAGAACGCCATGCGGTACAGCGCGCTCATCTCCTCGCCCTGCGAGCCGGTGGTGACGATCACCTGCTTGTCGAGGGGGAGGGATTTGATTTTATTCAGGTCGACGACGGTGTTCTTCGGCAGCTTCATGTAGCCGAGGTCGGTGGCGACCTTGGTGACGTTCTCCATGCTGCGGCCAGAGACCGCGACCTTGCGCCCGCACGCCGCTGCCGCGTCGATGATCTGCTGGATGCGGTGGACGTTGGAGGCAAAGGTCGTGACGATGATGCGCTGCTTGCACCCGGCGAAGAGCCGGTCAAAGGTCTTGCCGACCATGCTCTCGCTCATGGTGTAGCCGGGGCGCTCGACGTTGGTGGAGTCCGCGAGCATCGCCAGCACACCCTCCTTGCCCAGCGCGCCGAAGCGCGCGAGGTCGATGACCTCGCCGTCGATGGGCGTGGAGTCGATCTTGAAGTCGCCCGTGTGGACGACGGTGCCGAGCCCCGTGTGGATGGCGAACGCCACGCTGTCCGCGATCGAGTGGTTGACGTGGATGAACTCCACGGAGAACTTGCCCGCCTTGACGGTCATGCCGCTCTCCACCGTGACGATCTTGGTGGACTTGAGCAAGCCGTGCTCCTCCAGCTTGAGGCGGATGAGCCCCGCCGTGAGGCGGGTGCAGTAGATGGGCATGTTGACCTGCTTCAAAACATAGGGGATCGCCCCGATGTGGTCCTCATGCCCGTGGGTGATGAACAGCCCGCGGATGCGGTTTTTGTGCTTGACGAGATAGCTCACGTCGGGGATGACGCAGTCGATGCCGTACATCTCCTCGTCCGGAAACGCCATGCCGCAGTCGACGACGATGATCTCGCCGCCGTACTCATAGACGGTCATGTTCTTGCCGATCTCGTCCAGCCCCCCGAGGGGGATGATCTTCAATTGTTCAGCCAATGGTTTTACACTCCTGTTTCTTTCAAAATGATAAGTATGGCCGAACCGGAGCGCGGCGAAGCACGCAACAACACAACAGACGTCCGCGCCGGCGCTTCACCCTGTTTCGCGAAGCGAACGGCACCCTGCGGCGTCCTGCGTCTTCCTGTTCGGTTGTCATTTATATGTAACCCTGCGGCGTCACACCCGCACGGTCAAATATCACCATCAATGCAGTATATCACAAAAAACCGAAAAAGTATACCTCTTTTCTGAAAATTCGGATTTGACCAAGTTTTCTGTTGTAAGAAGCGGACGCCTTGTGCTATAATACCGTATCTATAGCCTGAAATCCTTCCCAAAAAGGGGGCGCGCCCTGTGGGCAAACGAATCACGAAACTGACCGAGCCGAGCATGCGGCTGTACTTCATCTGCGCGGTGCTGTTCGTGCTGGCGACGTTCTGCACGCCGATCCCGCGGCTGGAGCTGGCGGTCGTTGAGCTTTTGATCGTCGCGCTGCTCTACTACAATTACCGCAAAACGGCGAAAAAGCGCCGCGACGCGATCCAGCGCTACATCGACGACGTGACCGACGACATGACCACCGCGGACAAGGCGTCGATGCTCTCCGCGCCCATCGCGATGATGGCGTTCCGGCCGGACACGCGGGAGCTGCTGTGGAGCAACGCGAGCTTCCGCGCGCTCACGGGCGTGAAGGAGGACGTCTTTGAAAACCTGATGGAGGACGCGCTGCCCTCGTTTTCTTACCAGTGGCTGCTGGAGGGGCGCAGCGAGGCGCCGGAGTCCGTCGTCGTGAACGACCGGCACTTCCGCGTGTTCGGCACGCTCACACACCCCAGCGGCGTGCGCCGCGGCACGATGCTCGCCACGACCTACTGGTTCGACGTGACGGAGGAGGACGCCCTGCGCGCCGAGCGCGACTGCGGCCGCCCCGTCGTCGGCAAGATCATGGTGGACAACTATGACGAGCTGATGAAGGCGGGCACCGAAGCCAGCCGCAGCGCGCGCCTTGCGCGGGTCAACGAGAAGCTCAACGCGTGGTTCGACGGCACCGATGCACTGTTCTGCCGTCTCGACCGCAACCAGTATCTGTTCGTGGTCACGCAGGAGAAGTACAACGAGTTGGTGCGCGCCAAGTTCTCCGTGCTGGACTCCGTGCGCGAGGTCGTGACCGAGGACGGCGTCGCCGCGACGCTCTCCATCGGCGTGGGCAAGGACGTGCCGGACTTCGCGACGCTCTTCCAGTACGCGTCGCTGTCCATCGAAATGGCACTCTCCCGCGGCGGCGATCAGGTGGTCGTGCGCAACAGCCTCGACTTTGAATTCTATGGCGGCAAATCCCAGGCGTCGGAGAAGCGCACCAAAGTCAAGTCCCGCGTCATGGCGAACGCGCTCGGCGAGCTGATCGCCGACGCGACGCAGGTGTTCGTCATGGGCCACAAGCACGCCGACATGGACGCCGTGGGCGCGGCGGCGGGCATCGCCTGCATCGCCCGCAAGAAGGACAAAAAGGCGCAGATCGTCATCGACATGGAGGACAACGCCGCCCAGGCGGTGCTTGAGCGGCTCAAGGCGCTGCCGGAGTATCAGGACACCTTCATCAGCGGCAGCGACGCGTTCATCATGGCGCGCTCCGGCGCGCTGCTGGTGGTGGTGGATACCAACCGCCCCGACTTTGTTGAATCCGAATCCCTGCTCGACGCGGTCAACCGCGTGGCGGTCATCGACCACCACCGCCGCGCCGCCAGCTACATCGAATCCGCGGCGCTCAACTTCCACGAGCCGTACGCCTCGTCCGCGTCGGAGCTGGTGACGGAGCTGCTGCAATACCTGGTCGAGCCGGGCGACATCCTGCGCGCCGAGGCGGAGGCGCTGCTCGCGGGCATGGTGCTGGACACAAAGAACTTCACCCAGCGCACCGGCGGGCGCACCTTTGACGCGGCGGCGTACCTGCGCCGCGCGGGCGCGGACACGGCGGATGTGCAGCGCCTGTTCCAGGGCGGGCTGGACGAGATGGTGGAGCGCTACAGCATCATCCGCCACGCGGAGATGTTCCGCGACGACATCGCCATCGCCGCGGTGGAGGAGGAGGTCGACCGCGTGACCGCCGCCAAGGCGACCGACGAGCTGCTGACGCTGCAGGGCGTGCGCGCGTCGTTCGTCCTGTTCAAAAAGGGCGAGGGCGTCAACCTCTCCGCTCGCTCGCTGGGCGAGATCAACGTGCAGATCATCATGGAAAAGCTCGGCGGCGGCGGCAATTCCACCGCGGCGGGCGCGCAGGTGCCGCAGGGCACGGTGGACGCCGTGCGTGAGCAGCTGATGAACGCGATCAACGAGTACTTGGAAGAATAAATTTATCATAAAAGGAGAAACACAACATGAAAGTCATTTTACAGCAGGACGTCAGAGGCAAGGGCAAGAAGGGCGAGATGATCGAGGCCGCCGAGGGCTACGCGCGCAACTATCTGCTGCCGCGCAAGCTGGCGATCCCCGCGACGCCCGACGCCATCAACACCATGAAGCTGCAGGACGCCGCCCGCCGCAAGGAGGAGGCCGCGAACCGCGCCGCCGCCGTGGAGACCGCGGACAAGATCCGCGGCAAGACCGTCAAGGTGTCCGCCAAGGGCGGCGAGAGCGGCAAGCTCTTCGGCGCCGTGACGGGCAAGGAGATCTCCGAGGCGCTCAACGCCCAGTTCGGCGTTGAGGTTGCGAAGCAGCAGATCGTGACCGATCCCATCAAGACCTTCGGCACGCACGAGATTAAGGCGAAGCTGGGCTATGAGGTCAGCGCGAGTTTTTCGGTTCAAGTCTCCGAGGAAGCGTAACGACCCGATGACCGGATTGCAAGGGAGGTGATTCCATCATGCCCGCCATGGACGACGAACTGTTGTACCGCCAGATGCCGCACAGTCTGGAGGCGGAGCAGGCGGTGCTGGGCTCTATGCTCATCGACGCGGATTGCATCAAGGACGTGATGGAAAAGCTGCGCCCCGAGGACTTTTACCTGCGGCAGAACCGCGAGGTGTTCGAGACCATCCAATCCATGTTCCTCTACAGCCGCCCCATCGACGCACTGACGGTGGTGGGCGAGATGGAGAAAAACGGCACCTATGACGCCGCCACCACCCGCGCCTATCTCGCGGAGCTGATGGAGGTCACGCCAACGAGCGCCAACGTGCTGGAGTACGCCGACATCGTGCTGGACAAGGCGTTGCTGCGCGCCGTTGCCACTGCCGCGGGAGAGATCACGGGGCTGGTGCAGGATGGCGAGGGCGGCGCGGCGGCGGTGCTGGAATCGGCGGAGCAGAAGATCTACGCGATCCGCCGCGGACGCAGCGCGCAGGATATGGAGCGCATCGGCCCTGTGCTCAAGGGCGTAATCAATCATCTGGTGGAGCTGTCCGCCGCGGGCGGCCAGGCGCAGCCCGGACTGCCGATCGGGTTTTCCGCCATCGACGACAAGACCGCGGGCTTCGGTGACAGCGACCTGGTGCTGCTGGCGGCGCGCCCCGGTATGGGCAAGACCAGCCTCGCGCTGAACATCGCGCTCAATGTGGCAAAGGCCACGCGGAAGGCAGTGGCGGTGTTTTCCCTCGAAATGTCCAAGGAACAGTTGGTGACGCGCGTTTTGTCCAATGAGGCGCGGGTGGACAGCCACAAGCTGCTCACCGGCAACCTCAGCGAGCGCGACTGGGATGAGATCTCCAACGCCACCGTTATCCTGAATCCGTTGGATATCCGCATTGACGACAATCCGCTGCTGACCGTGGCGGACATGAACGCCAAGTGCCGCCGCATCGACAATCTGGCGCTGATTGTGATCGACTATCTGCAATTGATGACCTCGTCGGGCAGCAAGAGCGGCCACGGCGCGGAAAGCCGTCAGCAGATGGTCAGCGATATGTCGCGTATGCTCAAGATCATGGCAAAGGAATTGGGCGTGCCGGTGCTGTGCCTCTCACAGCTCTCCCGTGCCAACGAAAAGCGCGACGACAAGCGCCCGATGCTCTCCGACCTCCGCGACTCCGGCGCCATCGAGCAGGACGCGGATATCGTCATGTTCATCTACCGCGATGACTATTACAAAGAGGATTCAGAACAGAGAAATATTGCGGAGTGTATTATTGCAAAGAACCGCCACGGCTCCACGGGCAAGGTCAATCTGAAGTGGTCCCCCGAGTTCACGACCTTCTCCACGCTGGAGCAGAACCGGGAAGAGGACGGCGGATGGTAAGGCTGGACGCGGCGGAGGCGCTGGCGAAGCGCCTGCTGCCGGAGGGTGCGTTCGTATTGGCGGCGGTGTCCGGCGGGGTGGATTCCATCTCGCTGCTGCACTGGCTGCACACGCGGGGCGTCCGCGTCGCCGCGGCGCACCTGCACCACGGACTGCGGGGCGAGGCAGCGGACGGTGACGAGGCGTTTGTCAAGGATTTTTGCCTGACACGCGGCATTCCGCTCTATGTCGAGCACGCCGACGTTGGCGCGCTGGCGGCGCGCATGGGCGTGTCCACCGAGGAGGCGGGCCGCGCGGCGCGCTATGACTTTTTATCCCGCACCGCGCGGACGATCGGCGCGGACCGCGTCGCCACGGCGCACCACGCGGACGACAACGCCGAGACGCTGCTTTTTCAGCTCATCCGCGGCGCGCGCAGCGGGCTTGGCGGCATCGCGCCGGAGCGGGACATCTACATCCGCCCGTTTCTGGGCGTGACCCGCGCGCAGATCGAGGCGTATGCCGCGGCGAACGGCCTGGCGCACCGGCTGGACGCGATGAATCTGGACGACGCTTACGCGCGCAACTACATCCGCCATGAGATCATGCCGCGTCTTGCAACGCTCAATAGCGCCGCGGCGGCGCACATCGCGGAGACGGCGCAGACCCTGCGCGTCGAGAGCGAGTATCTGGACGCGCTCGCCGCCGAGCGGCTCCAAGCCGGCGGCGCGACCTACGGCGAAACGCGCGTGACGGTGCCGTGCAAAACGCTGACCGCCGCGCCGGAGGCGCTGCGCGGCCGCATGGTGCGGCTGCTGCTGGACGCGCTGCCGGTGGGGAAAAAGGATTTTTCCGCGCGGCACTACCGCGCGATCGAGGACTTGTGTGAAAGCCCATACGGCACGCATCTCGACCTGCCCCGCGGCGTGACCGCGGAGCGGCGGGGCGGCGTATTGGCGCTGTGCGTATCGGAACGGAAAACCAAAACATAAATGCAACGGGAAAGGGAGAAACTATGGCAAAGAGTACAATGGATCAGGATCTGTTGAGAGTTCTTTACAGTGAGGAGCAGATCAAGACGCGCGTGCAGGAGCTGGGCGACGAGCTGTTTGAGGCGTTCAAGGACAAAAACCCGCTGTTCGTCGGCGTGCTGAAGGGCTGCTTCCTTTTCATGTCCGACCTCGTCCGCGCCTGCCAGATTAAGAGCGAGGTGGAGTTCATCGCCGTCTCGTCCTACGGCAACGGCTACGAGAGCAGCGGCAACGTGCAGATCACCCGCGACCTGCAATACGATATCACCGGGCGCGATCTGATCGTGGTCGAGGACATTCTCGACTCCGGCAACACGCTCTACTTCCTCACGCAGTATTTTAAGACCAAGGGCGCACGCAGCGTGACCATCGTGACGCTGCTGGATAAGCCCGAGCGCCGCGAGAAGCCCATCTACGCGGACTACGTCGGCTTCACCGCGCCCAACGAGTTCGTGGTGGGCTACGGGCTGGACTTCAAGCAGCAGTACCGCAACGTGCCCTATATCGGTGTGATGAAGCCGGAGATCTACGAAAACGATGATTAAAGGAGGCGTTGCCGCTTGACGCAGCAGGAAAGACGCCCGAACCTGTTTTTTTATCTTGTGCTGCTGCTCGCGGGGCTGGTGCTGATCGGCCGCTGGGCGCAGCAGCCGCGCACGGAGCAACCGTCCTACGCCGAGATTCGGGAGCTGTTCGAGCAGCAGAAGGTGCGCTCGTTCACCGTGGCGGATACCGAGCTGACGCTGGTGCTCCGCGACCCCGAGACCGGCGGCAGCCGCACGGTGACCAAGGACCTCTACGACTTTGACCTCTTTTATGAGGACCTGAACGGCCTGATCGAGCAGCAGTACGCCGGCGGAATTATCGAGGACTACGACTACCACGCCAACCACTCGCCGAATTATATCAGTATGATGCTGCCCTATGTGGTGGCGATCATCGGCCTGTTCGCCATCTGGTATTTTTTGAGCATGCGTACCGCCGGCGGTGCTGGCGGCGGGAACGCCATGGCGAAGTTCGGTACCGCCTCGGTCCGCAGCGCCAAGGACAACAAGCGCCCCACGACCTTCGGCGACGTGGCGGGTGCGGACGAGGAAAAGGAGGAACTGCAGGAGATCGTGGACTTTCTGCGCGAACCGCAGAAGTTCATCGACCTCGGCGCGCGCATCCCCAAGGGCGTGCTGCTCGTCGGCCCTCCGGGCACCGGCAAGACGCTGCTCGCCCGCGCCGTCGCGGGCGAGGCGGGGGTGGAGTTTCTGTCCATCTCCGGCTCCGATTTTGTGGAGATGTACGTCGGCGTGGGCGCGAGCCGCGTCCGCGACCTCTTTGAGCAGGCGAAGAAGGCGTCGCCCGCCATCGTCTTCATCGACGAGATCGACGCCGTAGGCCGCCAGCGCGGCACCGGCCTCGGCGGAGGACACGACGAGCGCGAGCAGACGCTCAATCAGCTGCTCGTCGAGATGGACGGCTTCGGCACCAACGAGGGCGTCGTCGTCATGGCGGCGACCAACCGCGCCGACATTCTCGACCCCGCGCTGCTGCGACCCGGGCGCTTCGATCGGCAGGTGTATGTGGGCCTGCCCGACATCAAGGGGCGCGAGGAGATTCTGAAGATCCACACGAAGAACAAGCCGCTTGCCGAGGACGTGGATCTCAAGCAGGTGGCCCGCGGGACGCCGGGCTTCTCCGGCGCGGATTTGGAGAACCTCGCCAACGAGGCAGCGCTGCTCTCCGCGCGGCGGGATAAGAAGTTCCTCGGCAAGGCGGAGTTCGACGAGGCGGAGATCAAGGTCATCGCGGGGCCGGAGAAAAAGAGCCGCGTGGTGACGCCGCACGAGCGGAAGCTCACTGCCTACCACGAGGCGGGCCACGCCGTCGTGATGCACGCCCTGCCGACCCACGATCCCGTACACCAGATCACCATTGTCCCCCGCGGACAGGCGGGCGGCATGACCATCGCCCTGCCCGAGGAGGACCGCTCCTTCCAGTCCAAGCGCTACATGGAGGAGCAGATCGTGTCGCTGCTCGGCGGGCGCGTGGCGGAGGCGCTGATGCTCGGCGATATCTCCACCGGCGCGTCCAACGATATCCAGCGCGCCAGCCAGATCGCCCGCAGGATGGTCACCGTCTACGGCATGAGCGAGAAGCTGGGCGCGGTCTCCTTTGAGACGGGGCACGACGAGATCTTCATCGGCCGTGAAATGGCGCGCTCCAAGAGCTATTCCGAGGAGGTCGCCGCGCAGATCGACGCCGAGGTCAAGCGCATCATCGACGCGGCGTATGCCCGCTGTGAGGAAATTCTCAAGCGCGACCGCGCCCAACTGACCGAGGTGGCGGAATTCCTGCTGAAAAATGAGACGATGAGCGCCGAGGAATTCAATGCGGTTTTTGTGCAAACCGACTAATGCGCCTGTCTCCCGACGGCGGACACAATTTTGCGCGTGACCGGCATTAAAAGTCATTTGTCTGCTTCACGCGGACAAAGCAAAAATCGACAATCGAATCGAAACCGCTGACGGGGGCCGAAAATCCGGCGTTTTGCCCCTTGCCAGCGGTTTTTGTTTGGGGTATAGTTACGGTAATCGTGTACTTTATAAAAAATAATACTGTGCGCGAAAATCAAGGGAGGATACAACGATGAAGAAGCTATTTGCACTTGTTCTGGCACTTGCGATGACCCTGGCGCTGGTCGCCTGCGGCGGCTCGTCCTCGAACGGCGGCGAGAGCAGCAGCTCCGGCAGCGAGAGCAGCAGCGCCGCGGCGGGCGGCACCGTCAAGATCGGCGTGTTCGAGCCGCAGACCGGCGACAACGGCGCCGGCGGCAAGCAGGAGATCCTCGGCATGCAGTATGCCAACTACGTCCAGCCCACCGTCGAGATCGGCGGAGCGACCTACAACGTCCAGCTCGAGATCGTCGACAACCGCACCACGGCGGAAAACGGCCCCTCCGCGGCGGCGGAGCTGATGAACCGCGGCGTGTCCGTCGTCCTCGGCTCCTACGGCTCCGGCGTGTCCATGGCGGGCGGCGCGGTGTTCTCCGAGGCGGGCGTGCCCGCGATCGGCGTCACCTGCACCAACCCGCAGGTCACCTCCGACTGCGACGTGTACTACCGCATCTGCTTCCTGGATCCGTTCCAGGGCACCGTCCTCGCCAACTATGCGTACAACACGCTGGGCGTAACCAACGCCTACACGCTGGCGATGCTCGGCAGCGACTATGACCAGGGCCTCGTCCACTACTTCACCGAGGCGTTCAAGGCGCTCGGCGGCACCGTCACCAACGAGGACTTCCCCGAGGGCAGCGCGAACTTCGTCTCCTACATCAACAACGCCAAGGCGGCGGGCGCGGGCGTCATCTTTGCCCCCGTCTCCACCAACTACGCGCAGCTGATCATCGAGGCCGCCTCCGCGCAGGGCTTCGAGGGCGCGTTGCTCGGCTCCGACACCTGGGACAACAACATGGTCGTTGAGAGCGCGCAGGGCAAGAACGTCGTCGTTGACATCACCACCTTCTATCAGGAGGGCGGCAACGCCGCGTTCGACGATGGCATCAAGGCGTGGATCAACTCCAACGCCGACGCCAAGACCAACAACGGCGGCAACGACATGATCTCCGCCGTCACCGCCATGGGCTACGACGCGTACTTTGTGGCGCTCGAGGCGATCAAGGCCGCCGGCTCCACCGAGCCCGCCGAGGTGCTCAAGGCTCTGCCCGGCGTCAGCTATGAGGGCGTGTCCGGCCTGATCGAGTTCGACGAGATCGGCGACGCCAAGCGCGACGCCGCCTACATCAAGGCCGCCAACACCGAGACCGGTGAGTGGGACTTCGTCACGATCCAGGGCGTCAACTGATTTCCGCGATCTTACCACAGCAACAACGGAGCTTGGCGGGGCAAACGCCCCGCCAAGTTTTGATATGGCAACCCCATACGGTACATCAATAGAAAGAGAGGAGCAAGCATGCAAGGACTGCTTCCCTATCTCATCAACGGCGTCTCCGTGGGCGGCCAGTATGCGCTGATCGCCATCGGCTACACGCTGGTCTACGGTATCCTGCGCCTCATCAACTTCGCCCACGGCGACGTGTTCATGGTCGCGGGACTCATCATGGTCTATTCGTCGGCGACGATGCCGATGTATCTCTCCATCCCGCTGGTGCTGATCCTCACGGTCGTGCTGGGCTTCACCATCGAGCGCGCGGCGTACAAGCCGCTGCGCACCGCGCCGCGCATGTCGCTGATGATCTCCGCCATCGGCGTGAGCTATCTCATTCAGAACCTCGCGTTCTACTTCACCGGCGGCCTGCCGCAGCCCGTCACGAACCCGATCCCATGGATCTCGGAGAACGTGACGATCTTCGGCGAGTCCACCAAGCGCGTGACGCTGGTCACGCCGATCCTGACGGCGCTGCTCGTGGTGGCGCTGGTGTACTTCATCAACCACACGAAGATCGGCATGGGCATGCGCGCTGTGTCCAAGGACTTTGAGACCGCGCAGCTCATGGGCATCAAGATCAACAGCGTCATTTCGATGACCTTCGTGGTCGGATCGTTCCTCGCCGCCGTCGGCGCGATGCTGTACTTCACCAACTATCCCTCGGTCGCCATCACCTCCGGCGGTATGCCGGGTCTGAAGGCGTTCGTCGCGGCGGTGTTCGGCGGCATCGGCTCGATCCCCGGCGCGGTGGTCGGCGCGTTCCTGATCGGCATTTCCGAGGAGCTCATCAAGGGTCTCGGGTACTCGACGTTCTCGGACGCGTTCACCTTTGCGCTGCTGATCGTCGTGCTTTGCGTGCGGCCCACGGGCCTGTTCGGTGAGAAAGTCACCGACAAGGTGTAAGGGGGTGCGAGGATGAAAAACATGAAACGCGAACACCTCATCACCGCCTGCGTCCTGCTCGCGCTGCTGATCGGCGCGTTCGTGCTGGACGCGACGCTGCCGAGCTATCACATCGCGATCAAGGTCGTGAAAAAGGCGTGCGTCTACTCGCTCGTCGCGGTGAGCATGAACCTTTTGAACGGCTTTACCGGCCTGTTCTCGCTGGGCCAGGCGGGCTTCATGCTGCTCGGCGCGTATTCCTACGCGGTGCTGTGCATCCCCGTCGCCAAGCGCGCGGGCGTCTACCAGTACTTCAACGGCGGCATCGTGCAGTTTTCGCTGCCGGAGGTCTTCTCCGGCATTCTCGGCGACACGGTGGGCGGCGTGGTCGGCATGCTGTGCGCGCTGCTCGTCGGCGGCGTGATCGCCGCGCTCTGCGCGTATCTGATCGGCCTGCCCGTGCTGCGCCTCAAGAGCGACTACCTTGCCATTGCCACGCTTGGCTTTGCCGAGATCCTGCGCGCGTTCTTCCAGTGGAACGCCCTCGGCCCGCTGACCAACGGCTCCAACCTGCTCAAAAACTATCCTGACCTCGGCGGCGCGGCGGCTTATGTCCTTCTCGTGGGGATCTTCATCGCGATCATTCTGCTGTTGGTGAACTCCACCTACGGCCGCGCGTTCATGGCGATCCGCGACGACGAGGTTGCGGCGGAGGCGATGGGCGTCAACCTCGCGCACCACAAGCGCCTTGCGTTCATCATCAGCTCGTTCTTCGCCGGCGTCGGCGGCGGCATGCTCGCCATGTACATGGGCACGGTGCAGGCGCTGTCGTTCAAGAGCGCCATGACCTATGAGATCCTGCTGATCGTCGTCATGGGCGGCATCGGCTCCATCACCGGCTCGGTGCTCACGAGCTTCCTCTATATCGCGAGTCTTGAGTGGCTGCTGCGCGGCCTCGACTCCGGCACGTTCCTCGGCATCTCGTCCCCGATTTTCAAGAACGGCTTCCGCATGGCGATCGTCTCGGTCATCATCATGATCGTGGTGCTGTTCTTCCGCAAGGGCATCATGGGCGACCGTGAGCTGCCCGACCTGTTCAAGCCGCGCAGAAAGGCGGCGAAGAAGGGAGGCGACGCGCAGTGAGCGAGAACGTATTGAAGCTCGAAAACGTCACCATGCAGTTCGGCGGCGTCGTCGCCGTGGACAACCTGAGCATGGAGATCAACAAGGGCGAGATCGTCGCCCTGATCGGCCCCAACGGCGCGGGCAAGACCACCGCGTTCAACACCATCACCGGCGTCTATGAGCCGACGAACGGGCAGGTCAGCTTCCTCGGCAAGCCCATCGTGCGCAACCACCCGCAGGGCAAGATGAAAAAGGCGTACAAGGGCTCGGACGCGGAGAAGTTCGCCCACGAGCCGGTGCTCAACCCGACGCCGGACAAGATCACGGCGCTCGGCATGGCGCGCACGTTCCAGAATATCCGGCTGTGGAAGACGCAGACCGTGTTCGACAACGTGCTGATTGCCAAGCACATGCTGCGCACGTCCAACGTGTTCTCCGCCACCTTCCGCCTCAACCGCGCGGAGGAGGCGAAGCAGCGCGCCGAGGTCGCGGAGCTGCTGGAGATCGTCGGGCTCTCCGACGTGAAGGACGAGCTGGCGACCAGCCTGCCCTACGGCAAGCAGCGCAGGCTGGAGATCGCCCGCGCGCTCGCGACGCAGCCGAAGCTGCTGATGCTCGACGAGCCGGCGGCGGGCATGAACCCGCAGGAGACCGACGAGCTGACGGCGTTTATCGGCCGCGTCCGCCGCGACTTCGACATGACCATCCTGCTCATCGAGCACCACATGGATCTGGTCATGGACATCTCCGACCGCATCTATGTCATCGACTTCGGCAAGCTCATCGCGCACGGCACGCCGGAGGTCATTCAGAACGATCAGCACGTCATCGACGCGTACTTGGGGGTGGAAGAGGATGCTTAAAATTGAAAACCTCCAGGTCGCCTACGGCGGCATTCAGGCGCTGCGCGGCATCAGCCTTGAGGTGCCGGACGGCAAGATCGTCACGCTGATCGGCGCCAACGGCGCGGGCAAATCCACCACGCTGCGCACGATCTCCGGCCTCGTCAAGGCGAGCTCCGGCTCCATCACCTACGACGGTACCGAGCTGCTGGGCATGCCCATCAATAAGATTCTGGAGACGGGCATCGCGCAGGTGCCGGAGGGCCGCCGCGTGTTCGCGAACCTCACAGTGCTGGAAAACCTCAAGGCGGGCGCGTACCTCCGCCGCGACAAGGACGGCATCGAGAAGGATATCCAGTGGGTCTACGAGCTGTTCCCGCGCTTGCAGGAGCGCTCGTGGCAGCTGGCGGGCACGCTCTCCGGCGGCGAGCAGCAGATGCTCGCGGTGGGCCGCGGGCTCATGTCCCGCCCGAAGGTGCTGATGATGGACGAACCGTCCCTCGGCCTCGCGCCGCTGGTGGTGCAGGGCATCTTCGACATCATCCGCGAGATCAACCGCCAGGGCGTGACGATCCTGCTCATCGAGCAGAACGCCAACATGGCGCTGAAGACCGCCGACCTCGCCTACGTGCTGGAAACCGGCAAGATCACGATGACCGGTACCGGCGCGGAGCTGCTCGCGGACGAGAGCGTGAAGGAAGCGTATCTGGGGAAGAAGCGGAGGTGACGGCATATGGACTACCGCATCATCGACGGGGCGGACGAATTGCGCCTCGATGAGGTGTTGCGCCTTTTGAGCCTGACGTATTGGGCAAACCAACGCTCTGCGGAACAGGTCGAGCGATCCATGCGCCACTCATCCTGCTACGGCGTCCGGTTGGGTGACGAACTGGTCGGCTTTGCCAGAGTCATCAGCGACTATGCGACCACCTACTACCTCTGCGACGTCATCATTGACCCAACGTACCGGAATAGGGGATTGGGAACGGCGCTGGTGTCGTATATCGAGTCGCGTCCCGAATATGCAGGGCTGCGCGGCGTCCTCATCACAAGGGACGCCCATGCGCTCTACGAAAAGTTCGGCTACTGCGTCCTGAACGGCAGAGCCATGGTGAAATCCCTGAACTGCTGAAAGAAAACAAACAGCGCCTTCCTCGATTTGCCGAGGAAGGCGCTGTTTGCGAGCATATGGTTTTTATCCCCTTGGAGCGCACAGCACGTCGGCGACGCCTTCCAGCGCGTCGCTCTGCATCTCCTCGATACGCCCCTCGTCGACGAGCTTTGCGAGTGCCGGGTCAATGGGCATCTGCGCGAGCAGCGGCAGACCGTGGCGTCGCGCCGCCTCCTCGGTCTTGCCCTCGCCGAAGAGGTAGATCTTCTTGCCGCAGTCGGGGCAAGGGACGTAGCTCATGTTCTCCACCAGTCCCACGATGGGCACGCCCATCTTCTCCGCCATCTTGACCGCCTTTTCCACGACCATGCTGACGAGATCCTGCGGCGAGGTGACGACCACGATGCCGTCGAGCGGGATCTGCTGGAACACGTTCAGCGACACGTCGCCGGTTCCCGGGGGCATATCGACGAGCAGGAAATCCACGTCCCAGATCACGTCGGTCCAGAACTGCTGCACCACGCCGCCGATGACCGGCCCGCGCCAGATGACGGGATCGGTCTCGTCGTCGAGCAGGACGTTGATGCTCATGACCTGCACGCCGCCCTCGCTGACGCAGGGGAGCAGCGCGTTCTCGGTGCCGACGGCCTTTTCGTGGATGCCGAAGGCCTGCGGGATGGACGGCCCCGTCACGTCCGCGTCCATGATGCCCACGGCGTAGCCGCGGCGGCGCAGCAGCACGGCAAGCTGGCTCGTGACCATGCTCTTGCCGACGCCGCCCTTGCCAGACACGACGCCGTACACGCGGCGCACGACCGCGTCGGGGTGATGCTCCTTGAGGAAGGACTGGGGCGCGGTGCGCGACGCGCAGCTTTCGCCGCAGGTGGAGCAGTTATGCGTGCAGTTTTCTACGGTTGCTTCGCTCATGTGTGTTCTCCTTATTTATAATGATACAAGATTGACATTTTTACGCCCGCTCAGGTACGCCGCTTCGCGGTGCTGGCAGGTGAGCAGGAGGATCTGCCGCGTCTCCGCCGCTTGGACGAGCAGTTCCAGCGCCGCGGCGCAGCGCGCGTCATCGAAGTTGATGAGCGCGTCGTCCAGCACCAGCGGAATGTGCTTGTCCGCGGGCAGCACCATGTCACAGATGGCAAGACGCACCGCGAGGTAAAGCTGATCGCCCGCGCCCTGACTGAGAAGCGCCGCATCCCGCGGGACGCTCTCGCCGGACTCGGTGGCGAGCGCGTGGAACGCGCGGTCGAGGGCGATGGCGTCGTATTTTCCGCCGGTCAGCACGGAAAAGTACTCCGCCGCCCGCTTGCCCAGCTCCGGAGAGAAGCGGTTTTGCAGCGCGGTGTTGGCATGCTCCAGCGTCTCCATCGCCAGCGCGATGGCGTCGTATTCCGCCTGCGCGTCCGCAAGCCGTTCGCGCTTCTGTGACAGCGAGCCCTCCAACTCGGCGAGATCGCCGATGGATTGCAGTCGCCCGGATATGTGATCGGCGCGGCTCTGCGCCTCGGCGCGCTGCGTGACGGTACGCTCCAGCTCATATTGCAGCGCCTCGCGGCTTTTCGACGGACGCTCCACCGGCTTGGCGGGCACACCTTTGAGATCGGGAACGGGATAGTCCTCGTAATACTGCTTTTTGTTTCGCGCCTCGCTCTCCATCTGCGCGAGTGTGTCGTAGCGCGCGAGGTTTTCGTGTACATAGGCGGAGGCGCTGACCGCGTCGCCCGCGGGAATGGCGGCAAAGACCGCCTCCATCGTCTCCGACGCCTGCGTCTTGAGCAGCTCGCAGGCGGTCTCCGCGCCGCGCCGCGCGGCGTCCAGCTTGGCGCGCTCGCTTGCGTGGATCCGCTGCCGATCCCGCCCGCGCATCCACTCGAGCACAAACAGCGCGGCGAAGATCACGACGCCCACGACGGAGCCGTAGAGCGCGGCGACGGGGATTTGCAGGTGCAGCAGCAGCGCGGCGGGCATAATCGCGACGCATACTATTAGTAATAGTAACCACAGCAACCCGACGGGCCGCAGCGCCGCGGGCATGCCGGCCGCGTCAAAGCTGCGCAGCGCCTGTTCGGCGTCTTCGCGCTTGCGCTCCGATTCCTTCAACTGTCGGGACAGTTCATCCACGGTGCGCAGACGGCTTTTGTTCTCCTCCAGCACCTCCCGCGGCGGAACGTGGGAATCCTCCAGCATCCGGCGGAAGATCCGCGCCTCCCGCGCGGCGTCGTCGGCGCTGCGTTTGGCGTTCTCGCGCGCCAGATACTGCGCCTGCCGGTCGGCGAGGTCGTGGGCGGAAAGCGCGGCGCGTAGCTGTGCTTCGTTCGCCGTCAGCTCCGCGATGGCAGCTTCCGCGTTGGCGCGCTCGGTGCGCAGGCTCCGCAATTCGGTGAGCGCCGCTTCGTCCGTCTCGATCTCCCGCTCCAACGCGGGGATCTGCCCGTTGCGGGCGTTGGAGCGGCGGGCATTGAGCTGCTTTTTGAGCGCCGCAGCGGCCTCGGAATAGGACGCGCCCTCCTCGCCGGTGGTGATGAGCGCGGCAATGCGCCGCTCCAGCTCCGCGTCCGGCTCGATGGCGAGGCCGCTCTGCCGGATGAATGCGCTGCGCTCGTAGACCTCCCGCGGCACGCCGAGCAGCGTCTCGCCGCAGTCGGCGGCGGCCAGCGTTGCGATCTCATCGCCGGTGCCGGCGTAGGTCGCGGCGAAGCGCCCCATGGGGCTGTTGGCGCGCGCGGTGTCCCGCCGCAGCGTAACGCCACCATAGTTATCAGTTTCCAACTCCAGCGTGCCCTGCATCGGCGCACCCGACCAGGGGAGATAGCGGTTCTTATCAGCGAGTGCCCCGCGCTCCCGCGTGGAGAGCCCATAGAGCATTACGCGCAGGAACGCGATGAGCGTCGACTTGCCGGATTCATTGGGCGCCTCGATGACATTGAGCCCCGGGGCAAAGGTGAGCGTGCGTCGATCCAGCACGCCAAACGTTGCGATGAGCTTGCAAAAACGCACTGAATCACCCCTTTCAAGACACTAACCTATAGTATATCATATCCGTCGAAATTTGTCTCCATCAACACGAAAAATAATTTTCAAAAAATGCGAAAAAAGGTCTTGACTTTTTCCTTATAGGCGAGTATAGTATCAACTGTTCCGCGGTTGAGCTGCTTGAAACGAGCGGCGAGGCCGAAAAACGGAGCGAGTACCTTGTAAATTAAACAACGAAGAACAGACAAGCACCAGAAAGCGATGTCGAATAGGACATCGAGAAAATAGCTTGCAGTCGCGGGGTTGAGTCAATTACCT
>Ga0256405_10003940_pt1 | contig 29213 bp, 23 predicted proteins | sample RumenRJG_02DNA_FD_189096 | JGI IMG/M metagenome (GOLD analysis project Ga0256405, IMG submission 189096) | Bovine rumen microbial communities from Lethbridge, Alberta, Canada - RJG_02 | ecosystem: Host-associated > Mammals > Digestive system > Stomach > Rumen | place: Canada: Alberta... | reverse complement strand
ACAGTAGCATCCTCTACGGCGAGATGTATATCGTAGATTTCGAAGTCGGTGGAGAGGATTTTGTCGCCGTGAAATTCTTGCATCGCAGCGACAAGGGCGAGGAATGGGTGAAGCTGACGAGTTATAATGATTTCTACGAGCCGAAGGATATACACCTTTCATGTGTTCGCTCTTTGGCATTAGTGAAGTTCTCGATAAGAATGAATACGATATGTTGAGGGGAATTATAATTATCTTGTTCGCGGCTCTTTTTGTGGGTTGTGCAAAGCAAAAAACAGAGGAAACTAAAAGCAAAGAGAAAACATTAGAGAAATATGTATACATAGACACAGTTCCTTGTGTGCATATTTCAAAAAAGTGCGTGGAGATTATGTTTTCTCCAATTCGTCGCGTTCAGGTCACACATTTAACAGACGAAGATGTGAGCGGCCTTTATTGTTGCTCTTATTGTATCGACGATACGATGTATGAGCGTCTAAAACGAGAGGCCAAGCGTAATGATTACGTTAAAAAAGTGCACGAAGAACTGACGTTATATTATAATGATGTCCCAAGTTATGATGAATTTATATTGAGTTTAGATAGCAGTGAGATACGAAATATATACGAACAATTACAGGAAGCTGGGAGTGAATTGCCAGACTACAACTATTTCGTAAACGCTCTGTTACCGATAAAAGACACGGCAAAAGGAACGCTGTTGCCAAAATGAAAAAGTCAATATTGTTTTTATTATTCCTGTCGGCGGGTTGGCTTGCAACACCTGCCGTAGAGATTCAACCTACGAATAGTGGAGACGCGGTTGTTTATATCTGCACCGGGAGCAGCTCTAAACGTTTTCATAAAACATCACGCTGCAGAGGGCTTGATAATTGCAAGGGTCGCATTGTTCAAGTAACATTGGAAGAGGCTCGGCGTAAGCATCGCACGCCATGTAAATTGTGCTACAAAAGATAATTGTTTTTATTGCAACAACATTGCAAATATTCTGATGTAAAAATATAAGTAGTTGACAATCATATATTATATGATAAATTATTTACGTCTGGGGGGCGTGTGGTCGCTGGTTCGAATCCAGTCACCCCGACTGAGGGTTAATAGAGTTGGAAATCAAGCAAATAGCGAAATTTCCAGCTCTTTTTCTTTTGTATTCGAGGCCGATTTTGCTGCACATTTTTGCCTAAAATGTGTCCAATATTGTCCATTTTTGTCTAATTTTGTATGGTATTTCTTGCAAGAATATTGCAAATGAAAAAATGAGGCTTAATTAAGAGGTGTGCGCCTCTTAGGCGTGTAGTCATTGCTTGGCATTGTTTCGGATTGAATTAAGTGTATAAATATGGCAGAAGTTGTGATGTATTACGACCGCAGATACAGGAAAAAGGACGGGTCGTGTGCGGTGAAGCTCCGTGTGAGGGATAAGGATAAGTATCTCTATATTCCCACGAATGTGTGGGTGGTTCCAGAGCATTGGAATGGGCGGCGTGTGGTGAATTGTCCTGAGGCACGTCCGCTCAACGTGCAACTGCAGAGTGTATATGTTCATGTGTTGGATGCTGTGAACCGGCTGGAGATGCAGGGCGAGTTTTCTTTAACTGCGCTTCGTGCGGTCTTGTTTGGTAAAAAGGAAGAAGACAAGGCGCTGTTTACCGCTTTTTTCGAGAAGGCTATCTCTCAACGTCAGGGCCGGACGGTGGAAATGTATAGGAATACGCTGAAGAAGGTGCGCGCTTTTGATACTGGTGCGGACAGGCTGCATTTCGCGGACGTCAATATTGACTGGCTGCGTCGCTTTGACCGGTGGCTGACAAGCAAAGGAAACTCTGTGAATACTCGTGGTATAGATATGCGTAATATCCGGACGGTGTTCAACGCGGCAATAGATGAAGATGTAACGAAAGATTACCCGTTCCGCCGGTATAAGATTAAGAGAGAACGCACGCCGATGCGTAACCTGACGCTTGAACAGCTGCGCCAGTTGCGTGATTATCCACTGGACGACGAGCGAGCCATGTACCGCGACCTTTTTATGCTATCTTTTTATCTCTGTGGCATGAACGCAGGGGATATGCTGTTGTTACCGTCGTTGACGGATGGGCGCGTGATGTATCACCGCAAGAAGACGGGGCGGTTGTATGATCTGCCGGTGTGTGAAGAGGCCAAAGCCATCATGGAGCGATATAAGGGAGAGGGCCAGCTGCTGTGTCCTATGGACAATTATACTAATTACCATGACTTCCTTCAGCATTGGAACAATGGCTTGCGACGTATCGGTGACCGCAAAATAGTTAAAGACAGAGTGGGCAAGATGCGGAAGTACGAATATGACGCGTTGTTCCCGGATATCACCACTTATTGGGCGCGATATACCTTTGCTTCTATCGCGGCGGAACTGGATATTCCAAGAGATACGATTGCATTATGTCTCGGCCATTCATGGGCAGACGTGACAGCGGTGTATATCAATTACAATGAAAGAAAGAAGATAGACGAGGCAGTCAAGAAGGTGGTGGAGTACGTCAATGGTAATTAATAGATAACCACAATAAAAAATAAGTTGGCCATAAATTTGCCGCAAAGAAGTAAATATGGCCAACGTAAATTTCAATATTCCCAAGGCGGCTGTCCTCGCCGAAGTGCGCAAGACAACTGAATATGTCGGAAAGAAAATGCCGAGCGGCGGCGCATTGCCAGTCGGCGATGAAAGCGCGTATGATACCATCAGCGCCACGGAGAGCGACGACACTATGCTGGAACGTTTCTTCGTAGAGAGTTGCGGGCTTGTGACGGATGTTATCAAGCGTTTCGCTACCGCTATACAGCCACAAGAATATAGCGCTACTTGCAAGATGCCGAGTAACTACGACTACACTATGACGATGTCGATAGAGGATAATTTCAGAAGTGCGGTCGTTAACGCTATCCTCTCCAAATGGTTTCTTATGTCTAATAAGACAGAGAGCGACAAGTACGCCAGTAACGCAGCCGCCAATCTCGTTGAGGCTAAACAGAAGGTGTACTACCGCAAGTCACCGGTAAGGGTAACGACTTAATCTAAAGTAGATTTTAATAGAATGAGTAAACAGAAAGGAGCTCCCAAGACAGGCGGCCGGAAGAAGGGCACGCCAAACAAAGCCACCCGCGAGTTGCGCGGGTTGATGTGTGAGTTCGTCGAAGGGCATTTTGATGAAGTCAAAGAGAAGATGGCCGAGCTCGAGCCGGCTCAATGGTTGAGAGCTTACACCGATTTTTGCAAGTTTGTTTTGCCGACGTTACAGAGCGTCCAGATGGAGGGTGCGCAGAAATTGACTATAGAGCAACAGTTGGAGGAGCTGTCGCAATCGTGATTTGTTTTCATAGTTATTGTTTTCCCCGCATACGAGAGTGTGCGGGGTTTTTATGTCTTACAGCGTCGCTTCGGAGATAACCGCCTTGTGCGTGACGGCTTTCGTCTTGGCGCTGACTATCATCGGTGCGTCCATGCGCTTGAAGCAGACATACAATCCTATGGCCCGCGTCATCAGCAAGTCGTCGTGATAACCCACAATAGCCTCGAACCCGCCGTTCTGTGTGCGCTCGTAGGTTAGATATTCATCCAAGCAGCGTTCATCTCTTTCGACATAGAGTTTTTCTCGAATAGCCTCCACCAACATAGCGATGACCAGCGGCTTTGTGGCCGTGTTGGTGTGAAAGCCATATCGTACCGGTTTGCGCTCGGCAATATCTTGCTCCGATTGTGGACGTGCGTAGAGGTTATCGTAGTATTCCTTAATCTCATTAAGGATAAAAGGTGCCTGATTACCATCCACGATGCGGTCGCGGCTCTTCGTCTCCAGCGTGTTGCTCTCGATAACCAGGAGAGCATTATTATAATAGGCTGCAATCTGTGCCGCCTTCCATGCCAGCAGATCCATATCGATATGTCCGTACCACTGTGCCACTACTACCGGTTTCCCGCCTTCCAGCATCCAATAACGGTCGAAGACGACGATAACCGACCAGTCCGCCTTATTGGAACGTCCGCCGATATCCACCACGACAAGGTAGCGGTTAGTTACCGTTTCGTCCGGCAAATCTTTCTCCGGGTGCTCCCACACCCATAATTGCCCTTGCATATCGGCTGTGAAATGTAGACCCGTGAATGCCTGTTTTCCTTTGCGCTCGGCAGCTGTTATGTCGCCTATCTCCTTGGGCGGGTGGCAAGCCGAGCGGAAGCCCTCTACATGATAGCGGTCGAATACCCGAGCGCCTGAGTGAACAAACGCCTCTACATCATCCGTAGGACACTCCGCGGCGCAGTCGCCGTGGTCGGTATATTTTTTGCGCTCAGTAATATACCAGTTGATATTCTCCAATGTCGCACCCTTCTCCCATAGCGACCACAGATATTTACCAGGCTCCTCGCGCAGGTTGTTTACGTTTTCGTTGTTCCTGTTGAGGTAAAGCCACTCTGCGAACTGATACGTCGCGTCGTTTGGATTGCTCGTGTCGATTGCTTTATCAATCGGCAGGACGTTCCAGTCAATTTCATACCAAGGAACGAAAATCGCCTCAAACTGGGAACGTCCGTGCTTAGCGTCGTCGTACTCCCTCTGGAAAAAGTTGCCCGTACCATTGGCTGTACTCTCATAAACAATCAAAGTGTCCGGCTGGTAGAGTACACCCGATGTTGCCGAGCGCACTATCTGTTCCGGCGTCTTACCTTCCGTCTTCTTCCAGAAAGCCACTTCGGTGCAATGAACGAGCGACGAGTCGCCGCCACGGGCGGAGTTGGGACGTTCCGCTGTTCCTATCTTTACCTTGCAGTTGCGTTGCGGTATGCGTTTCAAATTTTGCGTGCCCGGTACACCAACCAGTTTAGGCTCATTCTCCGCGTAGGCCTCACCTATCGGATGCAGCAGGCGCGTCGGATAGAGTTCGAGCATATTGGTATACATGGAGTTGACTTCAGCAGAAGAAGTGCCCTCGTGGCCCACCGTCAGCGAGTTCCATCCGACGCGGATGACCAGCTGCAGATAAGCAATATACATCTGCACAGCAGTAGAGCCTCCCCACTGTCTTGCTTTTAGCAGAACGATGCGCATGGGTTGTCCATTCAGCCTCATCGTCTCCAGCCGCTCAATCAACCTGCGTTGTGGCCGATTGAGTTTGAAGTGCATATCCGCCCCCTGTTTGCTCTTGATATGCTGGAAAGAATAGGCATAGAACGGGTAATCGTAGCGTGAGCGCACCCGTATAAGCATCTCCGCCACCTTATCCCGGTCTTCTTCCGAATAAGTCACATGAAGAGACTTCTCTATAAAATCCCTGATACTCCCGTCGTGTTGTATTTTCTTTACGAGTGGTACATCCAACATGGCAGCCGGTACGTATTGTTCAGGGAGGAAAAAGTCGGGAATCTCCAGTTTTTGGCGCAAAAGGGGCGCTCCTGCGCCGGTAAGCGGATTGAAAGTGGGGATATAATTTCTTTTTATGTTCTCCTGTATAATGAGGCTTGTTTCCATTATATTATATAATGTATTTCTTAGTACGGATATGTGAGAGGATAACCGCTGCCGATTGTGGTGTCAGATAAAATTCAGGCGCCGGTTGGTACACGACAGCCGTCACGGCCTCTGACATTCTCATGCCCTCTTTCATTAACGATTTGGTTCTCCGGAAGATTTCGGCGTACATTCTCTTGCTTGTCACTTTCATGCCGTCCATCGTTTCTCCCCTCATCAGGCGAGCCACGACCTTGCGCGCGCGTTCCTCCGACACCCAGAAGCGTTTGGCCGGACACTTGACAATCCGCTCCATGAGAATGTCTGCGTCAATGAATGTCATTGCAAGCGCCTGTTCTTTATATACCCGCAGAAGGTCGCGGTTGCGCTCTCGCATGAACTCAAAGGTATTGCCCTTGTGTTTCATAGGTAGATTTAAGGTTAGCAAGTTATTACAAAGTTACGAAAAGCCGCTTAACGGATAACCCGCAGCGATTGCGCTATTCCTTTAATTTTGCGAACAAGAATTTCTAACCTTAAACAAAATGGCTGAAATAGAGAACAAAAAGACGAAGCGCGAGTTGTTGAACGAGCGACTGAGCGGTAGATATCCCGATATGGATTTTACCGACGATGAAGTTCTGGCAGGCCGAATTAACGATGATTACGATGATTATGAATCGCAGTTATCCGGCTATCGTGAGAACGAGAAGAAGATAACCGACCTGTTCAACTCCGACCCCCGCAGCGCTTCCTTTATGATAGGGTGGAGCGAGGGTGCAGACCCCGCCGTTGAACTGGTGCGCCAGTTTGGAACTGACATCAAAGAGGCTATTGACGACCCAGAGCGTCAGGAGGCCATCGCCGCGGCTAACAAGGAGTACCTGGAGCGCGTGGCCAAGAGTAAGGAGCTGGAAGAGCAGTATCAAGCCAATATCGCCGAATCGCTGAAGCACATCGACGAGCTGCAAGCCAAAAATGGTCTGACGGACGAACAGGTGGATGCCGCTATGGCATTAGTTCTTCAGATAGCCAATGACGCCGTAGTCGGTAAGTTCACCCCCGAAACTATCGAGATGGCTATGAAGGCCATCAATCACGATGCCGATGTCACCGAAGCCAGTTATGAAGGTGAGGTGCGTGGACGCAACACGAAGATAGACGAGACGCTACGCAAGCGCCAGAGTGGCGATGGTGTGGCTAATCTCGGCGGGAAGAACAATATACCCACGCAGAAACAGAATCGTATCGGTGTCTTTGCGCTTGCCGACGAAGCACGATAATATATTATTAACCATAAATTTAATACACAATGGAAGAAAATTTTAGTCCGGCAAAGTCCGCCTCCCAAGGCGTAGACACCGCCGTTGAGAATGTAGAAGTATTGAAGGGTACTGTCACTCCCGACCCCGGAAGTGTGGGCCTTGAAACCCAGTTGCCCGGACAGGCAACGACCGTGAGTGTAGCAGCCGAAGCCACCGGTGGTATTGCTGCAGGAAATTTTATTCAACCCGACCTCGATGAAGAGCTGTTCAAGTTCAATAGTGACGACACGCCTCTGATGCAGCTGATGCTGAAAGCCAAGAAGGTAAAGGTAGACAGCCCCGAAGTGGAGCACTTCATGATTGACGAGCCTCGCTACTCGTTCAAGACGAACGCCGCTTTGACAGCATCATCCGGTTTCCAGGCCATCCTTCCGTTGGATGCCAAAGACCAGGCTCTTCCCCGTCCTTACAGCACGCTCCTCGTGAAAGGTGTTGCAGGTTACGACGAGACGGGCCAGACGCCTACTCCGGGTAAAGACCTGATGTTGTTTGTTACCGGTCACGATGCCGCCACTGGGAATCCTATCGTACGCAGCGTAAATGGCCCGAAAGCCAGTGCCACCGATGAATATGGCACCGTTCCTGCCATTGCCTCCGGTACGACCATCGTCATTCTCTCCAACGCCCTCTATGAGACACAGAAGGAAGTAGACCCCGACCTGATTGTTCCGCAGCCCACGCTGGTATATCTGCAGAAGCGCGGTATGAACCAAGTCGTTTCCGACTATTTCGACAGTCAGAAGAAGCGCATCCCCTTCACGAAGGCCATCATCGCCGAGCAGGCTATCGCCAACTTCAAGGTACGCTGCAACCGCTCGCTGTGGGCTGGCCGCAAGGGTAAGTTCAAGGTAAACGTGCCCAATATGGGTATGCAGTATGTCTATACCTCCGAAGGCATCCGTTGGCAGTTCAAGCGTGAACTGCAGCACACAGGGACATGGACGGTAGAGAAGATTATCGCTCTCGCCAAGATGTTCTTCACTGGCGAAGACGTGCCCAAGACCGCACTCCTGTTGGCCGGTAAGAACCTGCTTGAAGAAATCCAGTGCATCGACTACACAAAGCACCCGGAAGTTCAGATTACCACCAAGGTCAACCCTGTTGGCTGGACGGTTACCAACTTCCACACCGTATTTGGCGACATCGAAATCAAGCGCGAGCCCACCCTCGACCGCCTCGGTTGGAGCAACAGCGGTGCCCTCATCGGTGAGAACCGTCTGGTACACTATGTACGCAGCAACGAGCATTCCTTCAGCGACCGCATCGAAGGTCAGGAGGCTGTACGCAACGGCATCTTGAAGTGGGACGCCCTTGCACTGAAGGGAGGTTGTCATATCTGGATTGACGGTGAAGGCAATGCTGCCAACGGCAATGCCGTAGCCTTTACGATGTGGGATAAGGCCACTGCTCCTGATGCCGCCGATGTGACCGACGGACAGGTATATTATCTGCTGGTTGACTGCCCGGCCATCAACGCCAAGGCGCAGAGCGGTCAGATGTGGCAGGCCGCCAAGAGCAACAACACCGTTACTTGGAAGGAGTACGCTGGTGAGATTTACGCAAAGTAACCATCATTACGTATTGAAATGAATCGAGACGGGCTCTTGGGCTTTATATGGGGCTCTTGAGCCCGTTTCATTTAAGAACCAAAACAAAATCAAGATATGGCAAATATAACTTACGGTGTTAAGGGGATGATGGAATGGCAGGCGCTGATACAAGCCGGCAAGGCTTCCGTCCACGTATCGTTCACCGGCGGCGGTCTTACCAGCTATGGTGTAACACCGGCAGAGTACAGCACTAACAATCCCGTCATGCAGAGAATCATCGAGAATAGTGACTACTTCAAATCCGGCCGCATTTTCGTGTTGCGGAAGGACAAGGAGGCCGAAGAACACGTTGTAGCCCAGACGGCCGAGCCCAAGAGTGAGACCGCTAAAGCCCCCGAGCAGCAGGTCGTGGATGTGAGCGACCCCAGCGAAGCGAAAGCCTACCTAATAGACCACTTCGGCGTGGAGGCGGGTAAACTGCGCAGCGTGAAGAGTATCGTTGAGATAGGTCTTCAGAACGGCATTGTGTTCAAGGGCATTTGATACGTGTAGTGACTATAGTATTTATAGTGGCTATAGTGATAACTTGAAAAGAAAAAGAAGATGGCAAAGACAAATCTAACCATAAAGATGAAGGTGTCGGAATTGGTGTACGACATCCAGAACCGTACCGACCTTACCGGCCAAGCACGTTATAACGGGCAGAATGACGAGTTCGTGGCCAAGTTGCGCATGAATGACGACGACGAAAATGCCAACCAAGCCCTGCGCAGTATCACCACCGCTTACGGCCGTCTGAAAACCAAATTGAGCGAATATATCAGTGTTAATGATTCCTTTCGGCGTTCTGACGGCCAGAGCAATGAGCTGACGCTTACACCAGGCGGCGAAGGTTTGTATGTCGGCGACATGAACGAAGACGGCGTAGTGGATTCGGCAGATATCATGATGGCAGTGAAACTTGGCATCAATGTAATAGGTGACCTTGACGGCGATGGCGATGTAACACAGACAGATGTAAGGCGACGCGAGAGGAGTGATATCACCAAAGTAAACGACCTTGGTGTAGTTGGAGGCAGTACGGTCAGTGCCGCAACGCTGGCGTCTGCCGATTACCTGTGTCTATTCCTGACGCTGCCAAGTAACTATAATCATGCCGCCGACGATGATGTGGCCCAGGCCGTTCACAACTACATCGTGAACTATGCCATCTTCGATTGGTTCCGTATTGTAGACAAAGAAGACGCCAAGGACTACCTTGACCTTTCGGAAGCCAACATCCTTCAGATACGCGAAGCTATCAACAAACGCATCCGTCCGACCAGAGTAACAGGTTAATAAGGTTTGCTATGGGATGTTATAAGAGACTCCGAGGTATTAAGATAAGCTACGGCCGCGACGAGTTACTGTACGACATCAAAAACGTGGCCTATGTGGAGGGCGATGTTGCTCATCTGGACGATGAGCACTCGCGTCATCCCATCATCGACATCGGCGAAGACGGCAACGTAGACCGCGTGACGCGCGTAATGAACTTGGCTTTTGAGGAGTGTGTGGACTATCTCTACGGTCTCACGAAGAGGCCTCTTGTCACCTTCCGCGACAACGACGACTTTACTGAGCCAGATACCTATACGCTGAGGTTGTGGGTGGACTGTGCATTCAGCGACACCAGTGTGGCTTATCTGCGCGAGCTGGTACATGAGTATATCGTGTGCCGCGTGCTGTGGGATTGGTTGAGCATTACCTATCCAGGGGCCGAACAAAAATGGCGACTGAAAGCCGATGAAGCCAAGGCGAAGATGAAGGAAGCCTTGAGTAAGCGTTTCGGTCGCGTAAGAAGAACATTGACCCCATTTTAACGAGAGAAGAAGCGCATGGCCAAGAAAATATTGCGCGTAGTGCGCGGGAATGAATTTACGCTGTCATTGTCGCTGTTGCGGCGAATAATTGTCACCGGCGGCAGTAGGGATGAGGAATATACGCCTACCTCCAACTTGCGTTTATTTATGATAAAGGCAGGCTTTGAACCATATCCTGATGGCGGTTGTGGCGAAGGAGGCTGTCATGACGGCGCGTGTGGAATCGGCGACAGGGGTTGTGACTGCGTCTCTGTATCGCGTTGTGGAGACCAGGGATGCGACTATCCCTTGGATTTTTACTACGAAGAGGAGGATATAACCAACAACTCCCCATACCCAACACCTTCGCCTCTTGCCGGGTGCGACCCAAGGGTGGAGATTGAGATAACAGACTACACCGTGAATAACAATGTGGTGACATTCAACGTGCCGCCTACGTTGCGCAACGGCGTATACCGTTTCATGATAAGCGATACTGCGCCAGATGGCAAAGCGCTGCGCGCTGTACTTGGCGATATCTTCGAGATAACAGAAGTCGAGATAATCGAGGACAGCGACGACGCTAACGCCGGCGTAGAGACGGGTTATGATTATGTTGTCTATGACCTCGGCAGCGTGACCTTCTTGGGCCAGGATGCACCGACGCGGGCGCAGTTTGATGCGTTACAGCAGGCGTTGGCGGATGGTCTTGCCGATGTCAACGAGCGCATCGACGAAATCACCGTACATGCTGTGCAGGCCGACTGGGGGGAGAATGACCCCACCAGTCCGTCGTATATACGGAACCGGACGCACTATGTGAGAGGCAGAGAGGCGGAGTGGACGGCCAATGTGTCGCTATCGGGTAACTACGGCACGGTGACCGGCGTGACCGGTATCACCATCGGGAAACGCTATGACGTGGAGGTGCGCGTGGGTAACCAGCTGTATTCCTATACGGCGCTGCTCCCCAAGACGGATGACGAGGGGCATTACTATGTGTCGGAGCGTTGGGACATCACCGCGAGCCCGCAGAACCCCACGGGAGACGACAGCTTCTATATCTGGAATGTGGATAACACGGTGTATGTGGGCTTCTCGTTCCTGCAGAATGTGAGCGCCGAGGTGACGTTGTACGACAGCGACGTGAAGCGTTTGGACCGGCAGTTCATGCCCGACGGTGTGGCATGGGAGGTGACGCAGGCCGACATAGACGAGATAACAGGAAAAATATAAAAAGATAGATTGACATGGCAGAAAAGAAATTGACTTTGAAACAATCGCTTGCCGCACTATGGCAGCAGGCAGGAGACGCCTTCGCAACAAAAACTGATTTAAGCAAGTTAAGCGGTTTCGTCTATGGCGTTAGTTCCACGGCAGTGGGCACGGCAGCCAAGGCTATTACGGCACAATCCGTAGCAAATGGTTGGCAACCTAAGGACGGCACAATCTTGGCCGTCAGTTTCTCGGCAGGCACGAACACGGCAAGTAACCCTACGTTCAACGTAAACAGCGCAGGTCCTCAAAGAGTAAAGTACAAAGGTGCTTTGATTGCAAATTCAAATTTGGACTTCGCAGGAACAACCTTAGTGCAATTCTATTATTATCATGACGGTGGAAATAACGACCGTTATTGGGTATGGTTCTTCCGCGACTATGGCGATGAAATTGTCGTTGCCTACTACAAGCAAGCCGACAAGAAATTGTACACGAACAGCAGTTTCACGGGCGACCCGATTACCCCCGACACCGAAAAGATTTATTTAGACCCGTCTTCTGGCTTGGCCTATGTTGCCAAAGACCAGTCTACGGTGAAGCTTCTTGGCGCGGATAATATGGTTCGTGGTTACTACAAGGAAGCGGACGGCAAGTTCTATCTCACGCGGACGGGTTCTTCGCCAAACTACACCTATTCCAACGAGGTGGACTACAACGACAACAAGTTGTACCTTGACAACGCAACTGGCAAGATTTACGTTTCCTCTGGAACGAACTTGTCAATGTTCTTCGATACCACGGACTATTACACCAAGTCGCAAGTGGACGGTTTAATTAGTGGTATTCATCAGTTCACTTATCAAGTTGAACCTGACCGTTCCATCCTTGAAACCACGCCTACTGCGGCCAATATGTATATCATCTATCTGCTGCCTATATCAGGTGCTTCTTCGCCCAACGCCAAGGACGAATATATCGTCATTCGCAGTGGTACGGAAGGCAACTATACCTATGCGTGGGAAATGATTGGTACGACCGAAACAGACCTTAGCGGTTATGTAAGCGATGTTCGGTATAATAGCCAAAAGTTACAGCAGAAGAAAAGTAGCGGCTCTTATTCTGACATTGTTCCTGCATCAACGATTATTGATGACGGCGGTGCAGTCAAGAACGTGGAATACAAATCGTCTGGCAACAAACTTGTCGAAAAGAAAGGAAGCAACAATGCTGAAACAGACGTATTGACACAAGCGCAAGCACAGACTTTAGTAGGCCGTGGGGCGAATGGTGGTGTGGCTTCTTTAGGAAGCGGCGGCACTGTTCCTTTGTCAGAATTGCCTAATGGCGTAAAAAACATCATTAAAGGTTATTACAACTACAACACGTCCACGAACAAGGGCGAGTTCTTCTCCAACAGTGAAAAGACATCACCAAATGAAATAGGTAAAGACGAGGAACATATCTTCATGGACACACCTACGCGCCTTCTTTATGTTTGGGACGGCTCTGAATATGTACTGCTCAATGGCGATTACTTCGCCGTGACACAGACGGAATTGAACGAGATACTTGGAATCAGCTAACTTTCTCATAAGCATGTAGGCGAAAGGAGTGGCGGGAGTTGACAGCCCCGCGCTCCTGAGCCGAAGACAATTCGTAATTCATAATTCGTAAATAGAATTAGCATGGACTGGATTTTAGGATTGGCAGCGACATTATTTGGCGGCGGTATTACCTGGCTGGTATTTTTCAAGGCCTCGAAGAAGAAAGCCGAGGGCGAGGCCCTGCAGATTGGCGCCGAGGCGTTCAAAAGTGTTCAGGATGTGTATCAGCAGGCTATCGCTGACGGCAAGGCCGAGCGCGAGGAACTGAAAGACTATCTGGTAGAAATCAAGGAGGACAGAGCCAACCTGCGCAAAGACCGCGATGAGCTGCGCGTGCTCAATGAGGAACTGCGGAAGAAGTTGACCGACTTGGAGGAGAAGGTGATGGACTTGGAACGTGACGTGGCACGCAACGGCAGAATGGTGGAGAGTATGCGCCCTTTTCTGTGCTATGTTTCCGACTGCCCGCGCCGTATGCGTGAACTGTTGACGAAAAACGAGAGCAAAAGAAAGAAATGATTGTTACTAAGGCACAGGCATTGATGATAGCCCCGAATTGGCCGAGTGCGCGGTTGGATGATGATCTGCGCGTGCTGAACGCGTGGGCACCGAAGTTCGGAGTGACGACACCGCTGCGCATGGCGCATTTCCTTGGGCAGTGCGCTCACGAAAGCGGTGAGATGCGCTATGTGGAGGAGATAGCCTCCGGCAAGGCGTATGAGGGTCGGACCGACCTTGGCAACGTGAAGCCGGGTGACGGCGTGCGGTTCAAGGGCCGCGGGTATATCCAGCTCACGGGCCGGAAGAACTACCAGGACTACGCCGACAGCGGTTTCTGCGTGGGCGACTTGATGTCGCATCCGGAATGGTTAACGAAAAGCCCCGGTCGGATGAAGGCGAGCCTGTACTTCTGGTGGAAGAACGGGCTGAATGCCTTGGCCGACAAGGACGACATTATCGCCGTGACGAAGCGCGTTAACGGCGGGCTCAACGGGTTTGCCTCGCGGAAGGTCTATACGAGCAAGGCGAAGCGGGTGCTTGGGTTATAGACTTTGGACTTTCACTAAAGTTACTTTCGCTATGCTACTTTCACTAAAGTTACTATCGTTTCACAACTAAAAATATAAAGACATGGCAAATTTATTACCGCAGATAGAAATTCTGACGCAGCTGGTTGCTTGGGTCAAGTCGCTGTTCGTTCAATCAGACTACGCGCAGAATGATAGCACACAACCGGACTATATAAAGAATAGGACGCACTATGTAGAGAGTGTATCAACAAGCGTATGGAATCAGACAGGTTGTAATGTAGGTAGTGGTACTACAAGTCCTGGTGGTTATCCTGCTACATTTAATATAACTACTGGGGATAAGTATAATGTGACTATCAGTCAGGGCAGTACAAGTAAGACTTATGAAGGACTTACGGCTGAATATGATAGTACATTTAATGGTCTTGCTTTAAGGAAAAATTGGAGTAATTCTATGGGTGTGTCAGATACTTCTACCGATGCTTTGTTATTAGTTGTTCAACCAAGTAATGTGGTATTAAGAAGTGCTGATATATATGGTGAGAATTGCACAGTTCAAGTAAGTGAAGTTACTGAAACCATCCATAAACTTGACCCGAAATATTTACCAGATAATGTCAATCAGCTTGAAAGTATCACTACGCAAGAGAGTAGTGTCAGTGGAGGTACGAATGTAGTTACGTTCACACAAAGTAATGGCACGCAGACTTCGTTCAACGTAAAGAACGGAGAAAAAGGCGATACAGGTGCTACGGGTGCAACTGGTCCGCAAGGTGCAACTGGTCCTACTGGTCCACAAGGGCCGAAGGGTGATGATGGTGTTAGTTTGGGTGAGATTGCATTGACACAAGAAATTGGGTTGAGCGAAGCGAGTGTCATGAGCCAAAAGGCAACAACTGATGCGACAAGCCTTATTACGGAAGTGGACTTAACTGCTTATGAGGAAATATGGATTGGTATGACAGACAATGGAACGTGGGTATATTCCGGCCGAACGAAACATATTCCCATCACACCACATTCGATGTATCTCATTTTAGCTAATGCAACGCAGACGAGTTACTATGCTTTTACTAAAGCCATACCTACAGCTGCAGGAGCAGTTTCTTTTGCATCAGGCTGTTCTAAAGTGAAAATCTCAGCAGATTCTTCGGTTCTTGCCGAAGCACCTGATGATGCCGTTTATCTGTGTATAAGTTCATATACACTGCTGCCACAAAAGGTAGAAACATATCGGACTATATACAATATAAATGAAGAAGCAAACAATAAACAAGCATTAGAAAGTTTCTATGGTACGACTACAACATTCTCTCTTGCGGATTATCCACTATTAAATCCACTTTTAGGAGATGCTATTACATTTATCTATGACAAGCCTTTAGGCTCCTACTCTGAATCCGAGAAATTTAGTTTCGCAATATATAATAGCCTTAGTAATGGATACCCGACTGGTGATTATTATTTCTATATTTCAATAGGTGGTTGGCAATATCAGGTTCGTTCTAAAAATGGCACAACTGCTGTATCGCCTAATTACGGTCCAGGTATCAACGGTAACAGTTGTTTGATAGCAGCAAGTTTCAACTTCAAGACGGGCGTTGTCAAGTTTTATGTCAATGGTGTTAAAACTAACACAACAACAATCGATAAAAATGCTATACCAAGTCCTGAGAATGTATCTTATGTCAGCCTTAAAAACGGCACGACAGGAAGATTCCGTATCGTCATGAACGGTGAAATTACCGACGCGCAAGCCTTAAAAATGCTTAATCGTTACCCTAACAATATCATTCTTCCTTCTTATGAGAATACTTCTGGATTTGGCAAGCGATTGATATATAGAAGTGGGACATGGACTACAACAGGGGTGTCTTTTAGCGGTACAGCAGAAGGTATATATAATGTCACAGCAACTGGGAATAATTCTAATGCGTATATTCAGCATACGTCCTATGTCTTTAATTCTTCTGAACTTGATTATTTTTGCAAAATAACAGCGCATTTGTCACTAACAAATGGTAGTTTTACATTTGGTGGATTTGGTGTCAACGCTTCGTTAAAAGCAACTATATATAATAGTTCTGGTGAGGTTATTTCAAGCGGTGCAGCTTATACTTTTACAGAAATTGGCGAATATGATTTAGAATATGTTGGCACTATACCATCAAATAGTTCGAATTATTTAATCCAGTTCAATATAACGTCTGGAGTGCAGTTTGTGCTGTCGGATGTTTATGTAGAAATTGTCGGAGCAACGATTACCATATCTCCTTATACTTATAGAGTAGAAAACTGGGCACAATATAATGGCGATAAGCTGCCAATTACATCCGCCACTCTTAGTAGAGCACTCTATAGAGCACCTATAGTTACTGATGCAACTGCGCCAGAATATCCAGGGCAATTACGATTCTATAATAACAATGTATATATCGGCTATATTCAAGGAACTACATGCGTTTGGAAGCAAATAAGTAACTAAAAATAAAATACAATGGACAGACTGAATAAAATCGAGCGATTAAAGGATAGGCTTTATGCCACGGACTACATCGTGTTAAAGGAATACGAGGGTCTTAATGTCAGTGAGCATGGTGATTTCCATAAGGAAAGACAAGCTATTAGGGATGAAATCAACAGGTTGCAGGGTATGACGGAGGAGGAATACTATGAGGCTTATCCTGAGGAGAGGGAGGCTTCGCCTACTTACGAGGATGAACCTCTACTTTCGGAACAAGTTCCTACGGACGCTGCGCTACTTTAGACTTTGGACTTTCGCTTCGCTACTTTCACTGCGTTACTTTTAATAATAACCATAAACAATAGAGAGTATGAAATTGATTGAAAAAATTGGGAATGTAGCCGCTGATAAGTGGTTACACTTTATCGTGGGCATGGTTCTTGCCCAGTTGACGATTGCGCTGCTGCTGGCGGTGCAGAGTGATGTGTTCCTTGCCTACGGTGCAGGCATGGCCGTGGCTCTTGCCGCTGGCTTCGTTAAGGAGTTAAAGGATGGTTCACACGCTGACGTGCAGGACTTTTTGTTTACACTCGTTGGCGGCGTTGTAGGCGCCGGTCTGGCGCTTATTCTCTAATCTAATAAGGCGGTTCGGGGCGTGGGAGGTGATAAGCCCTGCGCCCGCGCCTTTCTAATAACATGAGAAAGAATTTGCCGATAATAATCTGCCTGGTATGCTGGGCGGCGTTGCTGGTGCTGATAGGCCACTGGATGCGCGGCATGAAGCCGCAGGTGGTGGAACGGATAGACACCATTGTCGTGACGGACACGCTGCTGGTGGTAGAGCCTGTGGAGGTGGAAACCGAGCGACTGGTGACGCGGTGGCGCGTGAAGGCTGTGCGTGTTGACGCTGGCGCTACAGACGAGCCTGACGGCTCTACGGACGCTACGCTACTTTCGGATGACAGCGTGGAGGTGGAGCTGCCGATAACGCAGAAGGTGTACGGTGACTCAACGTATCGCGCTTGGGTGAGCGGTTACCGGCCGAGCCTTGACAGTATCGAAGTGTACCGCAAGACCATTACCATTGAGAAGAACATTTTGCCGAAGTCAGCAAAAAGATGGAGCATCGGTGTGACGGGCGGTTACGGCTACGGGCTGTTGCACGGTCGGCCCGACGTGTTCGTGGGGGTCGGTGTCAGTTATCGACTGAGATAGTAACAACTGTTTCCAAAATGGAAATAGTTCAAAAAGAAAAAGCATGAAGAAAATTGGAACACACAATTCCGGAACGGGCGAGCGGCCTGGCAATCTGTTGTCGTGGCTGGGTTGGCCGTTTGCACGTTGCCAGGGTAAGACGCTGCGTGAGCAGTATGAGGCCGGTGCCAGGTATTTCGATTTGCGTGCGGCGTGGCGCGACGGCGAATGGCGCTGTGCTCACGGGCTGTGGACGAGCCGGAGGACGTTGGCGGACATCTTGACGGAGATAAACAGTTTTGACGAGCCGTGCAAGGTAATACTGACGTATGAGGGCGGCGAGGACGAACCGAACTTCATTGCCTTCAAGGCGGAGGTGGAGGACATCGTGAGAGACTATCTCTATATCCAGTTCCAGTATTTTGCGGTGAAGTTGCCGAAGTGGCGGATATGGAAGAAGGTCGGCAAGAATTATCCTGTGCAGGGGTTCGTGGAGATAACGGGATGGCGGCGGTTGTTGCCGGTGCCGTGGTTGTGGCACTTTATACTTTCGCTGCGCTACCGTCACTGCGCTACATTCAGCGCAGGAGCGCCTACTGAGGAGACGAAGAAGTATGTGCTTGTGGATTTCCTCTGACCTCAATGGTGTGTCGGAAATTCCGACATACCAGTTGAGGGGACGAAAAAAGCGCAAAATTACCACTTTTTCGTTGGAAAATTTGGATATAACCTAATTTTTTCGTACTTTTGCATAAAGAAACGGGTGAATATATGGCAAAAGTAACGATTAAAAGCCTAAAGCAAACAGAGCGTAATGGGTTGTTTTCATTAGTTTTTGAGAACGAAGCCTATTCTGAATTTGAAAAATTCATCGCGCGTTTCAAGGACGAGGCCGCGGTGTCACGTGACTTGAATGTTATCCTGTCTTACATTGAACGGATGGTCGATGGCGCGGGGTTCTTAGAGCGTTATTTCCGTCCAGAGGGCAAAATGCGTGATGGCGTGTGTGCGTTGCCAGTGGTATCTGGCAAGTTGCGTTTATATTGCCTTCGCTTGTCGGATAGCGTCCTGATAGCAGGTGGAGGTGGTTACAAGCACACACAAACTTATGAAGAAGACCCCACGCTGAACGGATATGTAATTAGCCTGCAGAAATTGGACGAGCTGATTAAATATGAAGTGAAGCGCGGGAATATCATTATAGAGTCAGGGTCATTACCAGACATTGAGACCAAAACCTTCGATATATGAAACCGACAAACTTGTACCTTGACGCGGTGCGCAACATCCCCGAAGATGTAAGACGTGAGACGGCGTTGAAGTTTTCTGTGTCGGATAAGATTGCTTCTATATTGAAAAGTCGCAAAATGACACAGAAAGAGCTCGCCCGTACAATGGGCAAGAGTGAAGCCGAAGTGTCTGTATGGCTTTCGGGGCAGCACAATTTTACTTTGAAGACGCTGGCAAAGTTGTCGCTGGCGCTGGGCACGGATATTATTTCCGTTGACTAAGATTCGATATTTCTCTTTCTCGAGCGGTAATTCACATGTTGAGTTGCCGCTTTTTGTTGCGCAAAACGAAGAATATGATAAAGACGGGATTCCACATCGGGAAGCGTGACTGGTGGGTGATGTGCTACATGGGCATCGAGCCGTTCAACCTGCCCGAGATAAAAGAATTGCTGTTGGCCAGCGGATGCGATGAGAGACGGGCCGACAAGGCTTGCCGTGAATTACGGAGAAAAAACACCGGCTACACATTCACGGACTTTGGCAGCCACGCCACAGTGATGCTTGTCAGTCGTACCACCAGTGCGGAGCAGATGTTTGACAGCATTGTCCATGAGCTGAAGCATCTGACCGAGCACGTCAGTGAGTATTATGGCTTAGACCCGAAGGAAGAACTGAGCGCGTACTTGCAGGGCGAGGTAGGCAGGCTGTTGTGGCCTGCCGCCGCGCTGGCGTTGTGTCCTCGGTGCAGTCCAGAGTGGGGTAGTGAGTAATCAGCCGCTATGGGGAGCAATAGGGCGAATAGCGTCAAGCGGAAGAAGGTGAAGCCTGTGGTGATGAAGCCGGAGGCTTTGGCTCGGCTATTGTGCGACGTAGAAGAAGAGATGGACGATTACCGGCTGATGCGGTTGAGGTTTCTATAATAAAGAAGGCCGCCTTCGGGGCGGCCCTCTTATTTATAATCACTTCATGCCATCGATGGTCTCGACCAACTGAAGTTTCTCCCGGTTTAGTTCTCGTACAGCTTCTTTCTCCCCGTCAGTGCCGATTAAATTGTTGGCACGTTTTTTGAGTTTGGCGATTTTCTTATCGTATTCTTTGAATATCTCATACCGGGCCATATCTTTTGAATTGTTCAATTCGTCGAGTTTGTCCAAATATTTTTGGTCGCCCTCTTCTGCTCTCTTCTTATACCCTCTGAGGCGTTGACTAAATTTATCGAACTCCTCTTTGTAGGTGTAGTATTTTTCGTTAGCCTTTCTGAACGCCGTGCGTTCGTCACCTGTTTTAATAACGCGGTTGACAATCAGAACATCGCGCCAGTCAAAGTCGCGTTTACCTACCATCGTTTCTCCCGTCTTGGCCAATTTCTCTATGGTATTGGAAATACCTCCGAGATAACCGTTGAGCAAGTATTCGAGTTTTGCCGGGTTCCAGTCGGCCCAACCTTTTGTAAACTCGTCTCCTCCTGTGGCCTCGTTCATAGAAGCAGCTAAACTAATGAGATTTTGGTCCGTGTTTTTATATGTCTTCGTCCATGCAGGCATATCCTTGTTAAAAGGCGTTTCCTTTGCGATAGGCAGCCCGGTCCAACTTTTATTGATACCGACTTCAACCATTGGTTTTACCCAGCTCGGAACGAAGGCGTTTAGACCGCCGCCACCTTCAAGGAAATCAAGGGGCAAAACTTGGCTTAGCTGTGAAGCCATTTTGTTTGCCATCTTCCGGGGTTCTATGTCTTCCTGCCCTTGTGCGGCGCTCATTAATAATTCGCCAAGTCCATATATAGCACGGTATTCAATGGGTAATGGTATGGATAGCCATTGTTCGCCAAGGCGGAACATAATATTGCTACGGCGCACGTACTCCGGAAGATTGAAGTAAGCGTTCTTGTCATCATCGTCGCCACCGCCGCCAGCCATAGCCGGCATGAGCGCGCCGAGTACAAACAGCGTGGCGGCTGCAGTTGCAAACTTAGCCGGATGCCGTTTGGCGTACCGTGTGATGTTTGCCGTACCTTGAACTGCCGCGTTCCAGAATACAAACGACGCTCTTCCGAGGCCAGACACGAGCGAAGCAATATTACCGGGAAGGTTGTCTTCGCCGTAGAACTTTGCCCCTGCGCCTTTCTTGTTAAAGTTGACGCTAATCTCTTTGGCGTCCCATACCGAGCGAGGTATATCACGACCATCTTCTCTTGATGTAACGAATGCCGCGAAACGGGCGCAGTTTTCAACAGCTCTATTCACGTCGTCGAGTTTTTGGCCAAGCAAGCGCAGGCCAGCCGTGACAGATAATTTACCGTTGGCACGTTTAAGCTCCTTGTCAATCTCGCGCTTCTGCTGCTCTACCGATTTAAGGTTACTGTAGCCTGTTTCTCCACCGCCGTGCATAAACTCTGCAAAATAGCGTTCTGTTTTATTCCTTCTGTCAAGCGTTCCTTCGTTGTATTTCTTGAAGAGTTGGCCCATGGTAATCGGGTTGAATTTTATAAAGTTGGCATGGAACTTCGCAGCGTATGCCGGGCTTTCTTTCACCCACGTCATAGAATTGGCATAGATAGCATCTCGCAGGAAATTACTTGCTATAAAGTCGGGATTCTTTGTGGTATACAATGTGCTGAGTTGTCTGTTTACCCACTCACCGGCACGCAAGACCGCGCCAACAGCACCCGTTGTCTCGTTATCCGGGTTTGTTTGACCATTCAGGGCTTGAGCGGCGCGAGGATTGCCGTTTATTGTAATCACGTAATTTCTGCCATTGCGCTTCACGAGGACTTGATGCTCCTTCATATTCCCGTTGATAACTTTGAATGGGATATCCGTGGCCTCGTGGCCCCTTTTATAGAATGTCGGGTCGCTCTCCTGCAATTCAATCATGCGCTCTTCGAAGGCATTAACCTTACGTTCCACTTCTTCTGGTGTGTCGTTAGGATTGATGTCGGGGAAGACCGGTGTCCACTCTCCCGTCACGTCGTCGCGTTTCAGCCATAAGTCGTGAACAGAAGCGAGATTACTTGGGTGACGCATAACATAATTCAGGAATTTCTGTTTCATTAAATTGCGATTGCCTTGCAGAATACCGCTATCGGCCATATTTTTGATGGTTGCCAGCGGGTCGTCAGCTCTCGATACGCGGCCTCGCGCTGTACGTATTGGCGCATTAAACACACCATCTCTACCGTTGAGGTATGTATAAACCTCATCGCTCGTAGCCTCGTCAAAACCTCTCAACGGGATATAGTATTCATACATATTGCTTATCTCGTCAAACGTCTTTTTGTTGATGATGCCACTGGTGAAAGATTTATATATTGAGTAGCGCGTAGCCTCACGTATTCTTTCCCATAATTCGTCGGTGTCGTGTTGGTTCTCGTAATTATCAACATACTCCCCGGCTTTTCTCTCAATATCGCCCAAAGCGTCACCCTCCTCGCCGAATATGGCGGTTAGGCCAGCGTAGTCGCGTCTGAAATCAGCCAGTGTTTTCTTTCCCGACGGATGTTTCTCCTGATACTTGTCAAACTCACGTTGTGCCATTACTCGATTGCGTTCCAGGCCGTGTTTTGCCATCAGGTAGTCTATAAGTTGTTCCTTCCCTTCTTTGTTCTTGGCAAGTCGCGCCACCTCATCCATTAGCGGCCGGAACACCTGTTCTGCGTAAGCATCCATCTCTGCTTTGTTCACACTTGACAGTGCGTTTTCAGCAAGGTAAGCGTTTTCATAAGACGGGATGTCTTCTATCTTGAAGTCTTTTGCGCCTTCTGCCGAAGCGATTGCCCTGTAGGCTTCTTTCAGCCCAAGCATACTGTCTTGTAGAGCCTCGGTGATTTGGAAAAGACTTGTTTTCAGGCGTTCCTCATACATCGCCCGTGCAAGAACCTTGTCATCGCTTATTAACTCGTCCGCATCGCGGAAAAGGCGGTTTTGACTGGTATTGTTCTGGCCGCTTGTGAAATTTCTTACGCCAAGCCTCGACTGCATTGTGATGTCTCTCGCACGGTCGATGATATTCGGTCTCCCCTTTGTCCGCAGATTATCGAAACTACACCAAAGAATATAACGCAAATCTTCATCTGATAGGGCCTTTGGCAACCGAACATGGGCACTTCTTAGTAATGTAATAAGAAGGCGCTTAATTGTCGGCCATACACCCATTTTCTCTGCTTGTTCAAAGTTTGTATCTTCCGCAAGGGAAGCCAAATACTCTTCGGTCGCCTCGTGAAGGCTACACTTCCGTCTTGCCTGGTAATCACGAATACGCGCCTTTATTTCCAACGGCACGTTGTTGTATACATTATCAAGGAATGTATCGAAGTCGTCCTTAAATAACTCACGCAATCCGTAGTGTGCCACGCTTTCATGAATCACAGTGCGCAGCACATCATCTTCCGAGGTGTGGTTGGGCAAGACGATGATTATCTTTCCTGTGTTCGTGTCAAAGAACCCTTTGGAACGGCGCATACGGCGTTCGTTATCTGCATTGGTGTCTTTCAAAGTATTCGTATCAATAACGAACTCTATGCGGTCGCCGAGATTCAACTTCTCAGCAAGCTCTCGCGCCGGTGATTCTGACACACCGCCCTGACGCTTGTCGTCTTTCTCTGCAAACAGCGTCTCGCCTTCTCTGTTATTATCTACTGCGGACTTGCTCTCATCATCGCCAAACAGGAAATGCTGCTCGTCACGGCCTACATCTTCTGTAGCTACAGCCAATGAACGGCGGCGTTCTTCTTCGGAATAACCCCGGCGCCGTTGCACATTACGCGCCTCCACTTCTCCGCCCAACCGGCGGTAGTATCGGTCGGCAATATCCTGGGATATGCGGTTGTTGTCAAGGTCGTCAAGGGTACGGTTGATATTAAGGGCGTCGAGTTGCAGGTTGGCCTCGCGCGATGTCAGGGCTTCTTTTGTGTAACGGCTGAAGTCTTGCGCGGCCAGCTGGTCCCTGGTTTCTTTCAGTTGCTTCTCTACTTCCACAAGCGTGCCAAGCAGGTTGTCGCGTAAGTTCATGAGATAGGCATTATCCGAGAGCACAGTGCCGAGGTTACCGCCTCTGGCAAATCCCTCGATATGCTGTATGGCGTGTTGTATCTCGTGGAGCATCGTCGAATAGACACTGTCAAGACTCCGCTCGCCGGCGTTCAATTCTAACGTGTTGGTTTCGGAACTATAAGAACCTTGTTTCCCTTGCAGGTGTTCAAAGACCTTCACCTTGACGTCTGCCAAAGAAGGGTAGGCTTTAATCAGTTCGCTGTCTTTTCCCAATACGTCGCCGAGTGTGGTTTCGTAACCGTCTTTCTCCACCTTGTCTTTCAGGGCGTTTATTTCCTTCCGGACAGAGAGTGCTTCACCTTCCAAGGCGGCGGCTTTTTCGCGCATCTGGCGGTATTTCGCTTTCTCTTCTTCGGTAAAACGCGAGTCAAGACGTTTCGGTATTTTGTAGCTCACGGAAAATGCTTGCCCCTGCAAACGCTCTTCCTGACGTTCCATGTCGTCCACAGCCTTGCGGTGTGCCTTGATAGGCTCGCGCAGACCTTTGACAACGGTTTCCCTGTCTATATCGGGTATTTCATAGCGCCACTTGCCGTCACCGCCGCGTTCCCAACCGGTGGCCAGTTTGATGGCCGCGGCGTCCTTGCCGGCGTCTTCCATCTCACGGGCAACAGTAAGGTTGTCGATACGGTGAGTTCGCTCCTCGGCAAGGTCAGCCTGACGGGCACCTCTCTCGCCTACAAACTGATAACGGGGTACACCGTCAGGAGATGAGGTTAATCGATTATAGCGTTGTCCTTGAAGTATTTTACCATCTTCTCGACTACCTCTGGACGTATCTTCTTCTGTTCTTCTTGTGCCTTCTCCTCTTGCGGCTGTTTCTTCTCCTCTGTCATAACCTAAACTATGTTCTATTGATTCAATTCTTGATTTATCACCACTATCCTGAAGCAGGTTGGTTACCTCGTCAACAGAACCATGGGCCATGGCGCGACCCAGCCACGTGACGAAAAACTCTTCTTTCCACTTCTCCGGCGTGTCGCGGTATTTCTTCTCAATATACGACTTGGAAACCTCGCCGCCTTCGGCAGGAGCCAAATCCCAAAATGCTTCGGCAATACGCCGCGGAGCGGGACTTGCGCCGTACCAGCTGCGCAAGATAGCGTGAATATTCTCGTGGAAGAACGTTTCCTCTTCCCTGTGTGACGGGATGCGCTCTGCAAAGATAATGATTTTGTCACTCGGCGGAAAATAAAAGGCATAACTTTTCTCAGTAAATTGCTTTATTACCTCAACAAAAGCAATCTTTTCTTCTTGGGTTGGCATGTCGCCTTCAAATATTTCTTCCGGAATATCCAGTGCATCAAACACCTCTAACCCGTCCATTTTGTCGTTCAGGAAAACAAGCTGTTTGGAGTTGTATTTATCGGCCATGCGTCGTATGCGCTGTTCGGCCAATTCTCCCGTTCTCGGATTAAACCCGTGTACCAGGTCGGCCATCATCGCATCGGCAAAGTCCTCGGCCTTCATCGTCTTCAGACGGGCGTTATTCCCGGCGAAGAGGTCGCGGGCCATCGTCCAGAAGCGTTTCAAGGCACGGCGCAAGCGGTAGAACATCCGGGCCACACGGGCCTTGCCCATCAGGTCGGGCTCTTCGTTCATCATCCGGCGGCGTTCCTCTTCCATACGCTCCCGTCCACGGCGGCCGCTGAAATGCGTGAACACTTCTTCCCACAATTCGTCGCCTTCCAAGTCGGGATAACGTCCTTTCACGTAGTTCACCAGGTCGGTGTCCTGTTCCAGTTCGCCTTTCAGGTGTTCCCATGCTTCGGGATTGGCCTCGGCAAGGGCTTCCACCCACAGGTGACCGTACTCGTGTATCGGCGTCTCGGCCGTGGCAATGCGCGGATCAAGGTAGATTTTGCCGTTAAGCGTAAAACCGTAAGCCTGTCCGTCCGGCGTGCGGAAGAACATCGGTTGCCCCTGCATCACGTCACGCTTCATCTCCGGAGTGACGTCAACGCTCCACATCTTTCGGGCGGCTTCTTCGAGTCCCGGCAACGCCACTTCGCCCACCTTGGCACCCCATTTCTTGACGTACTTGTTCACGAAACTGGGCAGCATCCGGTCGTAAAAGCCCTTCATGCCTTCACCACCGACAATCAAATTATCTCCTGTGAAGGAAACAGCACCGTCTTCATTGAGATACTCTTCCTTACCTTCTTTAAGGTTGGAATAGGCTTTCCGGGCAAGGTCTTTTCCGATGATGTCGGCAAGCCCTTTTTCTCCTTCTGCATCTTTTTGAAGCAGGATACCACCGTCTTTCCTTGCGATGACAGTGAAGATATTATCAACACCGCCAGTCACCTTTATTTCGTCAACCTGTTTGGAAAGGTCATACCGCTCTGCCTGCTGCGCTCCCGTCGTCCATGCCACCTTGTCGTAGCCGTTCTCGGCAGCGTATCTGAGCATACGCTTCATCGCCAACTCATGCCAGTTCTTCTCAAACGGGGCGTCGGGAATGCGATTGCCTATTTTTGCAGCATCCTGAAGCCTTTTCATTTCAGCATATTCTTCGTCGGAAAGTCTGCTTCCAACTTGATAAAGCTGTACACCAAACTCAATAGCCTTGGCATCCATCCAATCGTTATAAGCTTTAACAGCTTTGCTATCAGCATATCCTTTCTCTCTGCCTTCCTGGTGACGCTTGCTCTGTATCTCGTCAATGACAAGCACGCGGTTACCATCCTTATCCGTCGTTTCGCCGAACCTTATCCATGCCACGGCACGGCCGCCTCCGGCATCGCCGAAGTGGATGTCATCGTTTTCGTTCCAGGGCTCGATAGTCGGCACGGTCAAAGCAATTTCGCGCTTATTCTCCAGCCCTTCGGTGGTATATTCAAGACGGGTGGTGTTGATGGGGCGGTTTGTTTCACTATCCATTCCGAGGAAATAGGCAGCGGCAGGGTTCAAGTTCTCGTTCCAGTCCAGTTGCGGTATCAAGGAGCTGCTGGAACCTAAGTCCTGATACTCGAAGGCATCCCGGAAATCGTCACCATACCGTTCCACCATCTCGTCAAAGGCTCTCTCTGCCGCTGGCGCACCGAAAAATAAATCTTCTAACCGGTCTAATTCCTCTCTTTCTTCGGCGTTGAGTTTGTTATACCAACCATAATAATCGTACTTTTCTGACATACGGCTGTCAAACGCATCTATGTCTCTTTCGGCCTGACGGCGTTCAGATTCTATCTCGCTGACGATATTTTGGTATTCGTCCTTGAAGGCATCCAGCTTTTCCCGTGCTTCCGGCGAAAAGCCCTCGCTATAGTTCATCTCCTCAATCTGAATCTGATTCTGGTCGATGAAATCGAGCACTTCCTGCTTGGTGAGGCTCTTTTTGTCCTGACCCTTCAGCCAGTCGGACAGACCGAGCCACTTGTCCTCACCGGCTTTCAGGCCGCCCTGCTTCTGCAGCATGGCCAGCCATTGCTCCGGCGTGGCTTTCTCCTGTCTGATACCCTCCACGGCACGGCGGGCATTGCTCACAAAGACGGCCTGAGATACGTTGGCTTTCTGATAAGAAGGACTCTGCGTTGTGCCAGCATTCACCTCCTGCACCTCTGCAAGACCCGTGGTGTCCTTGTACTCGCCACTGTAAAGCGACTGCTCAATGGAACGAACAATCTCTGCTAAAGGCTTGCCTTCGGCCCTTCTGAGTTTGATGGAATTGTAATAGAACTCCGTAACATGAGCATTACCGTCATCAACAACACCATTGTTCTTTTTTGGTGACACAACGATACTTACTCCATCGCTTTCATTATGATAGTCAAAGGTAGATACGGTCGCGTTATGGTCTGCGAGGCGAATGGTGATTATCTTTCCGCTCTTTGTTTCAAAGGTTGCATATTGACTTCCGCTTCCATGTTTTTTTGCGTTAATAGCTTTGGCCACTTCACCCAAGAATGTTTTTACGGGTGTTTGTTCATTTTTTTCTATTTCTTTGGCAAGTGTATTGAGATTATTTATTACCTTTGCACCGTCAGTGCTTGATACGACGGTTTGTAGATGTTCTTCACTTGAAGATACGGAGACGGTTTCAAGCACTCTTTTTTGTGCCCTGCTCAAAGTAGCCTTACCATTCGCCATATCCAACACGCGCTGGCCTTCCTCCCAGTCGGTGGAAGTGGGAATACCGATGGCATTGAAGTGGTCGGCCATATACGCCGTCTCCTCACGTTCTTCCTGAGTGGCAGGACGGACGTCTTCGGAACCGGTGAGTTGGAACTGGGGTTCATTCACCGCATTATAATCCACATCCGGCTCGCCAAGCGTCACATTACCTTCCGGCTTGATGCCCTCGTCAAAGTAGCGGTCTATGTCGGCCAATACACTTTGCGGACGGGCGCCTTCATATTCCACATAGTGGTCACTGTCCCATCCGTCACCGAAGTCCACGGACACATCGCCGTCGTTTCTCTGGATAAGGCGGCGCAGAACCTCGCGCTGTTCCGGGGTCGGTTTGACGGCAAGGTTAATGGTGCCGGCATTGTCGTCGATTCGTATGCCTCCACGCTTTATAAAGTCAGGCATGTCTGTTTCTATGCCTGTTTCTATTTCATTGCCGTCATTATCGTATTTATAGGCTATTGTGCTTATCACGCGGTGGTCGGTAGCCCTGCTACCTCGGATAGCGGAGTCATCAGCGCCAAATAATTCGTGCCTGCCGCTAAAGTCCAGCATCGTGCCGTCGGGTAATACATAACCGGCTTCCCGGATGTCGTATGTGCGACCGAACTTCTCCTTGGCGGCGTTGAAGATTTCTTCACTTCCCTCATTAAAGGCTGTTTCCGGCTCACCAAGCAAACCGCTCTCGAAGGCGCTGTGGCCGATGTGCATCACTTCCAGGAACGGAGCCTGCAGTTGTTTCATACGCTGTGACAACCGCGACAAGCGATTGTCATCCTCCTTCGTGTAGTCATAGTTCCCATATAAGATGCAACGTACGCCACCGCACTGATGCACGTAACCGGCCAACAAATCGCCGGCCTCCGCATACGATTTTATCTCGCTGAGCTTCGTCCACGGCAGGAAGACGTTGGCCACCACGCGCATGTCCTGCGTAACGACCAACAGGCTCATCTTTTTGTGCTCGCCCAAGCGGTGACTGCTGACAAACTGCGCCACTTTCAGGCTGCCGTCGGCCTTGAACGCCTCGGCGGGGTTCCAGTCGGGAGCGAACACCTGCTTGCTGAACTGATATACCTTGATGGGTATTTC
>Ga0256405_10003939_pt1 | contig 29215 bp, 27 predicted proteins | sample RumenRJG_02DNA_FD_189096 | JGI IMG/M metagenome (GOLD analysis project Ga0256405, IMG submission 189096) | Bovine rumen microbial communities from Lethbridge, Alberta, Canada - RJG_02 | ecosystem: Host-associated > Mammals > Digestive system > Stomach > Rumen | place: Canada: Alberta... | reverse complement strand
CGGTGGGTTTTCTTGCCGAGATTTTGAGGCATAGTTCATGACTACGTATCATCTCTGCCTCTACGTTGCGCATACGAGGGTCGCTCTTGCGTCCTGTTCCCGTGGCATCTATGGTGTCAAACATATTATTATCCATGCTATTATCACAATTCTTATTAATTCTTGGGTACAAAAGTAATAAATTTGCCGTAAACTATGTGTTTGTAGTTGAGGTAGTAGCCCAACTTGTAGATTTTAAAAAGGAATAAGGACGGATGAGTGCCTGCGAGTTGCGAGCGAATGGATTTTCCAAAGCAGCGGTAAAGCATTCGTAGTAAGGATAAAAGAGGATGGGGGAGGGATTCGACATGCTGGAGCAGGCGCGAATAGTCGGCTAATTCCTCACGGAATTGATAGAGGGTACGCAGACCTTCTTCCGTTTTCTGCAAAAACTGGTCGTTGGTCTCGAATACTTCGAAACTCAGGGGATTGTCAATGTGCAGGATACTGATTCCACCTTCTTTTAAGGATTTACCAAAAGCCACATCTTCATATCCGTAATAGCGGTAACGAACGTCAAAGGGATGGCGCAGCATCAGTTCGCGGCTGATCATGAAATTGGCTGTGTGGAAATCGAGATAGGGCTGCTGAAGGCGTTTCTCGGCAGTATGCTGATGCTCGGCAGCCTTTTCGTAGTTGTAGCGCAGATTGCCTGGCAGTGCCCCGTTTACTTCGATGCCTCCATCTACGACGGGTGCATTAGTATGCAGATACTTATCGAGGAAATCACTACGGCGCACCATCATGTCGCTGTCGATAAACAGCAATCGGCTATAGGCGGCTTGGGAGGCAAGGAAATTGCGGATGGAGGCTCTGCCCGTGTTTTGTTCACGATGCAGCAGCCTACAGTGTTCCAGACGGTTGATAGCCTGGTTCTGACGGACGGATGTTTCGTCATCAGAGCCGTCTTCCGCCACTATGATTTCAAAAGGAACGGAAATACGGGAAGCCTGTTCGAGCAATTGACGAACAAGTGTGGTACAACCGTAGTTGTAGGTAGGGATTAATATCGACAAGCCTTCCATACGAAGGCAAAAATACTCAAAAAAAGTTATAAAGCGAAATTTATTCTAATTAATTTTGGTATTCAGCCGTAAAATTGTAATTTTGCCCCGCTTTTTTGATAACATGCATAATTAAATATAGAATAATGATGAAAACAAAGTTAGTGAGCTTATTGCTCTTTATCTGTACAACGGTACAAGCTCAGAACGTGACAGATATCATAAACGGTGTGCTGGGCGGCAATTCTTCTTCGAATGAGATGGTCAGCAATCTTACTTCCGTATTCTCGAAGAACAAACAAGCCACACAGGACAAGCTGATTGGCACATGGTCATATACTGAACCTGCCATCGTGTTTACGTCCGACAATATTCTGGCGAAAGTGGGTTCGAAAATTGCTGCCAACAAACTGGAGAACAAGATTCAGGAATACCTGACACGTTATGGCATCAAGCCAGGTGCTTTCACCATGACATTCAACGAAGACGGCACCTTCACGGAAACACTGAACGGCAAGACTTCGAAAGGTAAGTGGACCGTGAAAGACTCCAAGTTGCAGTTGACCATCGCCGGCATCAAAGCCCTCAACGTGACCACCCAGATAGACGGTAAGGACTTGCAGTTCGTGACCGATGCCACCAAACTGCTGAACCTCTTTAAGACGCTGGGTGCCAAGTCGAGTAATTCGCAAATCAAGACGGTAACATCGCTGATGAAGAGTGTGAACGGGATGCAGGCAGGTGTCACATTAAGGAAGCAATAAGTTAAAAAAGATTAAGAGCCGTGCGAAACTTCCAACTTTCAACGCTCAACTCTCAACTTTTTCGTACCTTTGCAACCGCTATTACGAGATAATGGCATGAGATTCAAATTTTAATTTAACAAAACAACAACAAAATGGCAACAAAAATCAGATTGCAGCGCGGCGGTCGTAAAGGCTATGCTTTCTACAGCATCGTCATCGCTGACGTAAGAGCACCACGTGATGGTAAATTTACTGAAAAGATTGGTACTTACAATCCTAACACCAATCCTGCCACAGTAAGTTTGAATTTCGATCGTGCACTTTATTGGGTTGAGACTGGTGCTCAGCCTACAGACACAGTACGTAACATCCTGAGCCGTGAGGGTGTTTACCTGATGAAGCACCTGAAGGGTGGCGTAAAGAAGGGCGCTTTCGATGAGGCTACATGCCAGAAGAAGTTTGATGCTTGGAAAGCAGACAAGCAGAAGGGTCTGGAGAAGGTAGCTGCCGAAGAGGCTAAGGCTAAGAAGGATGCTGCTGCTAAGGAATTGGCACAGGAGAAGAAATTGAATGAAGAGATTGCTAAGAAGGTAGCTGAGAAGAAGGCTGCTGCCGAGGCTGCTAAGGCTGAGGAAGAGGCTGCAAAGGCTGCTGAGGCCGCTGCTGCTGAAGCTGCTGAGGCTCCCGCCGCTGAGGAAGCACCTGCTGCTGAGGCTGAGGCTCCCGCTGCTGAGTAATCAACGATTCCAGAAATCAACGTATTGCATCGCGACTTTCACATAGTCGTGATGCTTTTTTATATACTCAATGCTCTGCTGTTTCAGTTCCGGAATGCGCTCAGGGTGCAGTACGAGTTGCTCCAGTTCGTGAAACACACTATCATAGTTGGGCTCTACATTGATGATGGGTCGCAACTCCGTTTCGCCCAGTATTTCGTAATTCTCCGGTTCGCCGCCACCCACGACAATCATGCCCTTCGACATAGCCAGTAAGGCATTCATGGCTGGGGTATAGCTGTAAAGCTGGTCGAGCAATACATCACTATCGTCCATCATCTGCTGATACTGGACAAAGGGAACCCCCTCAGCCACTTTCAGTTCTACTTGCTGTGGATATTTCTTCAGAATAGCCTGTGCAGCCTTCAGCATGATGTCCGTACCCTTGTAAGCACTGCGCTGCTTGCTGATGCCGATGAAAAGTTTCAGCGGTGGCTGGTTGTGGATAGTGCATGTTGAAGAAAGGATAGGGAAGGGGATATAGCATGTTTTTTCAGGGAATATCGGGTTGTAGCATACATGGTATTCATAAAGACCAGTAATGATGCCGTCGCAATCCTGGGCAATCATCTTGTTAAGGCGCTCTTTCGTAGTACCCAACCAGTCACGCTGCTCCCTGACGGCTTCAGCATCGGTGCGCAGTTCTGAACCGAAATTGAAATCACTGTATCTGAGGGGCTTTTTGTTTGTGCAAGTTTCCACCCAATACCAATCCATACCGTAGGCACCCAGGAATATACGTTTGTTATGACGACGCAAATAACTATAAAAGAAGAATAAACGTTCTGCTTTGAGTTCAAAGAACATGGGGTTGATGAGTTGCACCACATCATAGCCTCGCATACGGGGCAGCAATGTCCATAGTTTCAGCAAGAGGCGCATTCCTCCCAGCCGTCCTTCCTTGCGGCAGACATCAATATCTCGCGGATAGTTTTTCCAGAAGTCGCCATTGGATATCACGCACACCTCATGTCCCAACTGCCGTAGTCCTTTGGCTAAGGTGTTGTGCACATTGCTGTATTCGCCTATGAGCAGTATTTTCATCTTTCTTTCTTTAATAGCGGGAGGGTGTGCAACAGAATGATGCGTCCCATGCGACTGTTCGTCAATCGTCGGAACCACGTATATTTTCTACTATAATCAGCATCAGGAAGCGGAAAGAGTCCCTGTGCGTACAGTTCATGAATCTTCCGTTCAAGTACATCCTGCTTTCTTGTCATCATGATGGTATTGTAGATATAGTCCATTGTCAGTTGGGCAATTCTTCTTTCAAGTGCCATTTTGTCCTGATGGGGCAATTTATCACAGAGTGCATGAAGTCGCAGGAGAACTCCCATTTGGTCGTCTAAGCGCTTGTTGACATTCTCTGTATCTTGGTTGGCAGTAATTGTACCTTCGTGTTGAAAATAAAAATAAGCCTTGTGGTGTGTGGGATAAACACTCTCTGCCCTTAGCAGCAGTTGGGGCGTAAACTCTTCATCCTCGTGGAAAATGCAAGGAGTGAAGCGCAATTCGCCTAAGATAGATTTCCTAAACAGATAGCCGCAAGCAGACCCATGAATATTATTGTTGCGCATATAGGCAGAGCCTATGACGGGTAAAACGGTTTCTGGTATTGCTTCCACTTGTGAGGTAGTAGAGAAGTCGAACATCACCATATCGACATCTTCCTGATAACGGACTATGTCGAGACAGAGTTCATAGGATGCAGGAATGAGTCGATCGTCAGCATCCACAAACTGGAGATAGCGTCCTGTAGCCACATCTATGCCTTTATTGCGTGCAGCACTGAGTCCGCTATGCTTCTGGCGCAGGTAGGTGACGTCCTCATCCTGATTCATCAGTTGGTTGACAGGGCTCACATCAGAGCCATCGTCAATAACCAAAATCTCCCGTTCGAAGGAGCGCAACGAGAGCTGCAAGATGCTGTCAATGCATTCCTGCAGCATTTGCATGGGCTGGTTGTAGTAGGTGATGATGAAACTCACCAACGGCTGGGACTCTTGAACAGATGTATGAATTTGCTGATTCGACATAACGTATTTATTCCTAAAGTGTTAAGCAGTATTGCTTTTATTTTTTTCTTTCCATGAAGATGGCGATAGTCAATCCGTCTTGGGGACAGTTTGGCAGTTGTGTGGGTATGTTCGAAAACGTCAGATTGGATATTTGCCAAATGCAGATAGTACTCGTCGTCGATGGGCATCCCACTTTGCAGATGAGCATCCAACAGCATCGATAATGCGTCACCATCTGCCTTCGCTGTAATGCCTTCTGGGTTGTAACAATAGTGGTAGCACCCTTTATCCGTTGTAGCTATGGTAATAGCAGCACGAAGGAGCAGGGGAAGAGTATAGACATCTTCAAACACCTTTCCGACAGGATATCGGATATCGTCAAACAAACTCCTCTTGTATAGCTTGTTCCATGCATAGGTGTGAAGATAGGCTTGGCTATGAAGCCAATACGTATCTGCATCGTGATATACGTGATTTTGCAATGGGAGTCTGTCGGCAATAGGATATTCCAATATGTCATTGTCGCCCATGTTATGGAGTAGCGTAGCATAGGTATTGTCGGCTATCCAATCATCACTGTCAACAAAGGTGATATAGTCACCGGTAGCCACATCAATCCCCGCATTCCGTGCATCACTCAACCCACCATTCGTCTTATGAATTACTTTGATACGAGCGTCCTTCGCTGCCCATTCGTCACACAACTCAGGACAGCTGTCAGGTGAGCCGTCGTCCACCAGTATCACTTCCATATCGTCCACGCCTTGGTTGAGCACACTCTCCACACAGCGCTGAAGAGTCAGCTCTGTACGATAGACGGGTATGACGACAGACAGTAACATGCGACAAAGGTACGAAATTATTTGCAAATTTATCGTATGATTTCATTATATTTGAGCTAAAGAAAAAAGCAGCAGGGGTATGTTGTCCGATTCGAAGTGTAGCGTAGCAGCGTGTCGCACAGCATTTACGATGTCTGGATGGTTCTTTTTGTATTGTTCAGAAAACCATATCACCATCGGTATATCATACTGGTATTTGACGGCATTTTGGCTTTTGTTCTGCTCAAGCGTTCTACCTATAAAATGTCTGTAGTCATATACTTCCTCTCCATGATCAGACAGATAGACGATGACGCTGTTTTGACTTCTGAAATAATCAATGACACTTGCTATCACTTGGTCGTTGTAATAGGTGGCATTGTCATAGTCGGCTATATCTTGACGTTCCTGTTCATTTAAATCACTGCGTTTGATGTCCTGTAAGTGGAACTGCAGGTAACGCTTCTCATGAGGAAAGCGCATTCCTGCGGCAGAATGCTGTCCCATTAAATGAAAAATGCAAAGATTGAGTTTGTCCATCTTCGCTTCTCTAACGAAAGACTGGAATAACAGATGGTCGTAAGGATAAGTGGTATGGTTATATTGGCTATAAGTAAGGGATATCGTCTGTGGATTATACAGATAGGAACCCAGAGAGAAATCATAGAAGGAAGTGTCAGCCGATGGTTTTTGGTTGTCCCAGAAGAGTACACGGAATCCAGCATTTTTGAAAATGATGGGGAATGCGGTTTTTTCATACCAAGCCTCCCCTTTTGAAATACTATTCGTACTTATCATATTCTTCATAGCCAATGACGTGATGTTATAAGGAGAAACGGCATCCGTGAACACACAAAGGTTGCCCATGTTCTGCTCTTTCTCCAAATGAGGTGTAGTAGGAAGTGCGTACCCATAGATACTTGCATGGTATTTGTTGTAGGATTCACCGATAATCAATATGACATTCAATGAGTCTTCTCCTGCATATTCTAAGTGTTCTTTTGAGGCATTGATGGAATTCCTGACAGCTATCTCGTTTTCCTTTCCAGCTATCCTGAGATGATGAATGGAATATATCAAATTACCCAATGTGTTCATCGTGCTGTATTGTCCATGTCCCCCATACCATGTTTCTAAATGATATTGATCTCGTATTGTTAGTGAAAAAAGCAGGAGGATAGTCAAATAGCAGCCGATTATATGAAAGGGGGCAGAGCCTATCAACAGCCAGTTTTTGCATCTGACGCTATGTTTTCTCTTTTCTGCAAGCACAATGAGGACACATACGAAAACAAGTGTGAGGCAAGTGTATAGGAATGCTGTTGAGCCTATATACCGATGTATGAACTCAAGAGCCTCTCGGCTGTTGGTCTCGAAAAGAAGAAGAAAAATCCAAGGCGACAACATGGTGCCGAATTGCCAGATGAGGAACAAATTGACAGTCAATAAAAGAAGGACTATTCCATAAAGGAATATTCGTAATAAAAAGCTTTTTGTCTGATATAAGATGAAAGAAAACAAATATGCCCAAAATAAAGGCATACAAAGTAAAGTAAATACTCTTTGGATAAGAATGCTTAATGGCACGTCCTGATGATGAATGCAGAATAGGATGATACCAGGAAGCGATGTCAATATCGTAAATACAACAAAGAAAGGCAACTCATGGGATATGGGCTGCAATAGTTTCCCGATGTAATATCTTAATTTATTCATATCCTTGACAAAGGTACGAAATTATTTGTAAAATCGTAATAATATTCGTATTTTTGCGTTAAGAAAATAAAGAAATGAACGACGAGAGAAGCAATAGTTATCGGCATATCCTAAAATACACCAGTGTTTTTGGAAGTGTGCAGGGGTTGAACATCCTGTCAGCCCTTGCGCGTAATAAAGTCGCAGCTATCTTTCTTGGTCCTGAAGGTATGGGACTTGCTTCGCTCTTGTCAACCACAGCCAATTTCCTTACACAAACAGCAGGACTGGGTATCTCCGTGAGTGCCGTGCGACATGTGTCTGCTTGTTTTGAAGAAGGTGACGAGGAGAAAATCCTGCATTTTGTACGTGTCGTCAGGGTGTGGTGCATGATGGCAGCTTTGTTAGGTACTTTGCTAAGCGTTTGTGCTGGTTATTGGATACTGGTTCCCTCTGTTGTTTTCATGATAATGGGAGGTGGGGAAATGGCTATTCTGAAAGGTGCCCGGCGTCTTCGTTCATTAGCCATTATACAGGCTATCGGTTCTGTGGCAGGTATGATTATCAGCGTAATGCTTTATTGGCTGTATGGGATGGATGCTATTGTCTATGTTGTCAACCTGATGGCTGTCGCCTCGATGTTGCCGGCACTATGGTATGGCTATCGGCTCTATGCGCCCGATTTCACTTTCTCCCGTCAGGTGATGGGTGATGGAGTGGGGATGTTGCGCTTAGGAGTAGCTTTTACTTTGGCGGCTATGGCGGGCAGTGGTGCCGAACTCTTTATACGGCGATGGCTCGAAATGGAATCGGGGCTTGGTGACGTGGGGCTCTATAATGCCGGCTACCTGTTGACAGTCACGTATATGGGTGTTGTCTTCGCGGCCATGGATAATGACTATTATCCGCGGCTCTCAGCTGTTAGTGAGACAAAAGAAACGAATACACTTGTGAACAGGCAGATGGAGGTGCTCTTATGGCTGGTCACCCCATTCTTGGCATTGATGATACTTTGTCTGCCCTGGCTTGTTCCTCTGTTGTTAAGTTCGAACTTCTCGCCTATTGTCATGATGGCACAGATAGCTGCCGTATCGTTAGTATTCAAAGCAGCCACACTACCCGTTGCCTATATCACTTTGGCGCGTGGACGCTCTGTAGCCTATCTGATATGCGAATCGGCTTATTACATGGTTTTCGTTCCTCTCGTTATCGTTTGCTATCGCAAATGGGGGGTGACAGGTACTGGTGTTGCTATTCTGATAGCTCATGTGTTTGATTTCCTGATGATACACCTTTATGCCTATCATGCTTTTGGGTATCGCTTGTCCGTGCGTACCTTATATATAATAATAGCCGCACTGACCATTGTAAGCGCGGCTTTATGGGTAGGTGTCAGTGTTCTTTAGTTAGAACCTGAAGCAGAACTGGATATCAGCAAAGTTATAGTTGTGCTTAGCAAGACTGCGGTCGTTCACGAAAGCATACTCCGCATTGATTTGAATATTCTTGTTGAAGAAATAGTTCAAACCAATCTCGTACATCGTTTTTGACGTACTCCATTCCTTGCTGGGACGATACGTGTTGTAACGGGCTTTGGCATGAAGTTTTGACTTGATGACAGGAACGATACCAAAAACATAGAAACCGTCAGCTTTGTCGCCTTTAGAAAAATCAACCTCACGGCTATCAACCTTCGTGGCTCCCCATCCCTGGCTGTGAATATACTCAGCACGGAAGGTATATTGGTTCAGGTCGTACTCTGCTGAGAGGGCATAACGGTTCTTGCGCACGCTGCCGATGTCGTGACGGGTGGTGCCATCACTGTCTATCCAGTACATATCACCACGTGTACCTGTCCATCCGAAGGCACCTATGCGCACCCCCTTGACAGGCATAAACCAAACACCTCCGATGATATCCTTCTTATTGTCTTTATCCTTCTGGTTGATACCTTCACCGTTATAGACACCAATCTGATAATGCAGCAGATTGCGGCCTTCGGAATTTTTCAGGAAATCACCCTGAATCTGCACACCGATATCACGACCACCAGAAGCCTTCTCGCCAGAACGGTCGCCAAAACCTGACAGACTGTTGATGACGTTGGCATAGGAATACCATCCTTGTGTGATGGGGTGGGTGGGATTTTCGAAGGTAAAGGCACGCTTGAACTGTCCAGCCTTCACTTTGAAGAATTCGTATTTCTGCCATTCAGCATAGAGGTCAACGAGCATGACCGTAGGATTGCCTGGACCTGCATTAGAACTGCCTTGCATCTGAACCCGCCAAGCGAAGTCGCTGATTTTGCCGTCCATAATCAGACGCATCAGACGCAGGTTGAAAGTATTCTCTGATTTCTCGTTGGGATTCTGGAATTGGTATTGTAACATACCATAACCGCTAATCTTAATATCTTTTACCCACTGTGGCAGTTCGATTACGGTTTTCTGCTTATCTGCCTCTTGTGCATGAACAGACAGCGTAAAGCCCATTGTCAATAGGGCAAGGAGGATTACTTTTCTCATAATTTGATTTATCTTTTCGTTAATAATACTACATTTTCTACATGCGGAGTGTGTGGAAACATATCCACAGGTTGCACCGCATCTACGCGATAGTCGGCATCCAAGTCCTGCAAGTCACGAGCCTGAGTAGCAGGGTTACAACTTACATAGACGATACGCTTAGGGGCAGCTCTGAGAATAGTTTTCACGACATCAGGATGCATCCCTGCACGGGGAGGGTCGGTGATGATGACATCAGGGCGCCCGTGTTCTGCAATAAAATCGTCCGTCAGTATATCCTTCATGTCACCAGCATAGAATAGGGTGTTCTCGATGTGGTTCTCCTGGGAGTTAATCTTGGCATCCTCGATGGCTTCAGGCACATATTCGATACCGACGACCTTGCAAGCCTGTTTCGCCACGAAGTTGGCAATGGTGCCCGTACCTGTATATAAGTCGTAAACCATCTCCTTGCCAGTAAGTCCTGCAAATTCCCTTGCCACCGAATAAAGGTGATACGCCTGTTCAGTATTCGTCTGATAGAATGATTTCGGTCCAACCTTGAAACGCAAGCCTTCCATGGTCTCGTAGATATGGTCGTTGCCCTTGAAGGTGAGTATCTCCTGATCGCCGATGGTGTCGTTACACTTCTGGTTGTTCAGATACATCAGCGAGGTGATTTGTGGGAATTTGTCGGCAATGTGCTGCAACAAATTGTGCGCCTTCTGTTCGTCGCCCTCTTCGTCGTAGTGGAACTGGATGATAACCATCAGTTCGCCCGTATTTGAATTGCGGATGATGACGTCGCGAAGCAACCCTACTTGCTGGCGCAGATCAAAGAAACTCATCTGCTGGGAAACGGCATAGTCGCGTATCTCGTTGCGAATCTGATTCTGCACATCGTCCATCAACCAACATTTCTCTATCGGCAATATCTTGTCGAAGGCTCCTGTGATATGGAATCCGATAGCAGGGAGGTCTTTCAAACTTTGACTTTCGTCATGTGGCAGCTGTTCAATTTCCTCTTTCGTCAGATAGCGCTTGTTGGCACAACCGAAGTCGAGCTTGTTACGATACTCTTTCGTCTTCACGCTCCCCAGAATAGGGCGGAACTCAGGCAACGCCACTTTTCCGATGCGCGTCAGCTGGTCATATACCTGCTGTTGCTTCATTTTCAATTGCTCTTCGTAGGGAAGCTGTTGCCATTTACATCCGCCGCATACACCGAAGTGCTGGCAGAAAGGCGTTATGCGTAACGGACTCGGCTGATGCAGAGCAGCTATCTCAGCCTCCATGAAACTATGTTTCTTTCTGCGAACCTGCAGGTCGCAAACGTCACCTGGAACTGCCCATGGAACGAATACCACCATATCATCGACTCGCGCTAAGGCTTTTCCCTCAGCCGCAAAGTCTGTGATGGTGATATTCTCCAATAGGGGTAGTGGTTTCTTCTTTCTCGTCATCTGTAGTTGTTTATCTTGCTACGACATATTTATGCAGTGTCTGACGTACAGCACCCTTGCCGGCATATAGTTCCTTCACCATGCCCTCAATCTGCTCGCCCAGTCCTGCCTCATAGAGGTCAAGTCCGAACACGTCTTTACGTGTGTACAACTGCTTCAGACAGCTGTAATCCTGATCTTGTTTGCCGATTTCCAATGGTGCCACGATAGCCTGCAGTTCCTCCAACAATGGGTCGGGTGAAGGCTCAAAGGGAGTACCGTCGTCCTTGATGCCCTTCAGATAGCGGGCGTAGCCAGCCAGCGTCAGTGGAATGAGCACCAAGTTCTGCTTGTCGAGACCGCGGGCAATATACTTCTTAATAGTCTCGCCAAAGCGGATGGGCAACTTCTGGGAAGTGTCGGATGCAATACGCTGTGGGGCATCAGGCATGAATGGATTGGGCAGACGACGATTGATGACGGCACCGATAAATTCGTAGGGATTCAGCACTCCTGGGTCGGTCACTACAGGCATGGCCTCCATATAGCCAATCTTCTGGATGAAGGCACGCAGGTCTTCGTCTTTCATCTCGGCTGAGATGAGCGTATAACCTAACATACAGCCGTAGATAGACATAGCCGTATGCAGAGGATTCAGACAGGTGGTCACCTTCATCGTCTCTACCTTATCCACTGTCTCACGAGTAGTGTAGAGCGCACCGCCCAAATCGAGTGGGGGACGTCCGTTGGTATAGCTGTCTTCTATGACCAAATACTGCGTTTCCTCAGCATTCACGAAGGGAGCTGTAAAAGTGTGCTTCTCTGTCTCAATATAGTTATTATCTTCAAATCCGTCTTCTGCCAGCATTTCCTTCACTTTCTCGTGGGGGCGTGGAGTTATCTTGTCAATCATCGACCAGGGGAAAGTCACCTTCGTTTTGTCGCGTACGTATTCGGCAAAGTCCTCGGGCACCAGTCCGTTGTTAGCCCATCGCTCGGCGTAGGCCAGTACACCGGCCTTTACGCGACCGCCATTGTGCGAACAGTTGTCCATCGACTGTACAGTGAGAGGCAGTTTTCCTGCTTTATAGCGTTCATAAAGTAGTGCTGTCACCTTGCCCAGAGCAAACACAGGCTGCAACCCACGTTGCAGGTCTGCCTCGTTATAGCTGTAGCCTTTCTCTGTGATGGTGAATGAAATCATCTGCAGACTGGGCTTGCGGAATATCTCTACAAGTCGATTCCAGTCTTCGAACTGTGGGTCGGCCTTCAGAGCCTCCGTCACACTGGCTATCACTTTCTTCTCCACCGTTCCGTCGCCTTTCAGCGATACTAACAGCGAGAGATTGTTATAGGGAGTGTATGCCTTGTCGATGACTTCAAAATCGAATGTCTCTGCCACGATGACACCACGATCATACTTTCCTGTATTCAAAGCATCGTTGAGGATAGCAGCAGGGAATGCACGGAAGATGTTACCGCCTCCGAAGTGAACCCATGTAGGCTCCTTTGCCGTTTTCTCACGTACTGCCTTTATGTCGAATTTTGGGAGTTGATAACCTTTCTGCTCCCATTCAGCGGCGTTATAATTGCCACTATAAATATCATTCAGTTTCATAACTTCAATTCTTCAATTCTTCAATATTTCAATTCTTCAATTCTAATCAAAGAATCCTGGTTGTTTGTATTCAATTCCTAATTCACGGTCAACGGTGGCAAGAATACCCTGCACTTGTCCCAATGCAAACATACGGCCCAGCAGGGTGTAGCCGGCATTATGTCCGTGGCTCGACTCATCCATGATACCACCTTTTTCGTCAGTAAATGTCATACCATGATCTACACGCATAGGTAGCTGTGGATTCTCCTTTTCAAAGATACGGCACAATTCTATCAAGTCAGCACGGCCGCCCAGATGCGATGCTTCAGTAAAGTCGCCATTGGGGAAGATATGACAAGAACGCAGATGTACAAAGTGTGTACGTGATGCAAACTTCTTTGCCATCTCTACTACATTATTATATGCACCTGCAGAAAGACTGCCTGCGCAGAAGGTCAAACCATTGTGCTTGTTGGGAACGGCATCGAGGAACCACTGGATATCCTCTGCCGTACGCACGATACGGGGCAGACCCAGAATTTCGATGGGGGGATCGTCGGGATGCACACACATATTCATGTCGCATTCCTCGCAAACGGGCATAATAGCTTCCAGGAAATATTTCATATTGGCGCGGAGTTGAGCCTTATCAATACCTTTGTATAAATTCAGGAACTGACGGAACTTCTCAATAGGTGCCTTGTCGTTCTCTGAGAAATTACCCGATACGAAGCCCTGCGTCTTAATGATAATGTTCTCTACCAGCTTGTGGTCTTTCTCTGGTGTCATCGTCTTTGCCAGTTCATCACATTCGGCCAGTACATTACGTCCTTGTCCTACGCCAGCAGGGAATTCAAACTGGCTCCATTCCTCGCGTGCCCCTTCGCGCTTCAGGATATAGATATCGAAGTAAGCAAATTCGGCATAGTTGAAATAGAGGTTAGTCGAACCATTGGGATTGTCGTGTAACAAGTCAGTACGTGCCCAGTCGAGAACGGGCATGAAGTTGTAGCAGATGCAATGGATGCCTTCTGCCGAGAGATTACGAAGCGACTGCTTGTAAACCTCTATCTGTTGGTCTCTGTCAGGACCGCCATACTTGATTGTCTCTACAACAGGAAGACTTTCAACCACGCTCCAGCGCATACCGTACGATTCAATGTATTCGCGCAGGTCGCGAATTTTCTCTCTTGTCCATACCTCTCCCAGAGGTACGTCATGGAGGGCAGTAACAATGCCCTCTACTCCGATTTGTCTTAGTTGGGCAAGCGTAATTTTATCTTTCTTGCCAAACCATCTCCATGTTCTTTCCATAATAGCTGATATATAGTTTTAATATAAATGAAATCGTCCTGTTCTGAACTATTTGTTAGCTGCCATCTTTTTGCGGATGATGTCATAGGCTTTTATCCAGTTCGTATCCAGCGAGAAACGAATCAGGCTTTCACCACTGCTGTAGTAGTTCAGCACCATCTCCTTGTCCTTATCTTTAAAGAGGGGATTGTCCTTTGTGGTTTCCATAAACATTTTAGTCATCTCCTGCTGTAAAGCCTGAGGCATCTCGTTGTATTCCACCAGTTTCTTGATGTAGAGTTGCACATAATTATCCATAGCCATAGCCTGACGGTCGAGAAAATTTACTGATGAGTCAGGCATTTCTTCCTGCATTTTGATAGCAAGATAGTTGAGCGCATCCACCTTAAATTGGCTGATGTGACGAATCGTTGTGTTGATCTCTTTGTTTTCAACGATGTTCATGTTCTTTTTACGAAGTTCGTTGTACACCTCTTGTGCCTGCACATTCATGCCGACAAACAGCATGAGAACTACTAAAATCTTTTTCATTGTTCTATAGTTGTTTTGTTAAATATTTCCTGTGAGTAATGACGTTTGGCAATTCCTCTTCATAATGAGTCACCATCACCATCGTCTTGTTGCGTCGCTGACAGAAGGTTTCGATGATATCTTTAACCCTTCGTCTGTTCCATAGGTCTAATCCGTGCAAAGGTTCATCGAGAATCAGTAGCTGTGGATCTTTGACGAAAGCCCGTGCCAACAGTACCAGTCTTTGTTCGCCACTGGATAGCGACAGGAACGGACGGTTGTATTTCCCCTCCATACCAAACATGTCGAGCCACCATTTGCAAACGGCATATTCCTCTTCGTTAGGTTTGACGTAGAGTCCTACAGAATCTTTCAACCCACTGGCCACAATTCTGACGGCAGGTAGGTTGCGCTGATAGGAACGATGCATCTCAGGCGAAACGTAACCGATGTGACGCTTGATGTCCCAGATGCTTTCGCCCGTTCCTCGCTGATGGTCAAACAAGGTGATGTCGCAGGCATAGCTTTGAGGATTGTCTGCACATACCAGCGAGAGTAGGGTGGACTTGCCGCTTCCGTTCTGTCCTGACAGTGCCCAGCGGTCACCGTTGTGTACCGTCCAGTTCAGGTCTTTCAGAATGGTACGGTTACCATAGCGGATGGTCACATTGCGCATGTTTATCACCTCGTCGCACTGGTAGTCATCATCCTTATAGGGCAGATGGAGAATAGCGTCCATTTCATGTTTCGATAATACATGCTCGGGGATGCCTGTCTGCCTGAATTCGTATTCTTCTTTCGTGCAAGGTGGCATCACATGGGTGTCGCGAATCTCGATGACTTCTGAGACAGAATCGGGAATGTCGTCTGTCTTCGAAAGCACCAGCATGATGTCTATCTCCTGTTCCTTGACCAACAGTTTCAGCAATTCTTTCAGCTGGTCACGCGTTTCGGCATCCAGGCCGATAAACGGATTCTCCATGATGAGCAGTTTCGGATTGGCAAAGAGCGTCTTCGTCAATTGAAATTTACGCAGTTCTCCACTCGACAGGGTGATAATGTATTTGTCGAGCAGTGGTTCCATGTGGAATAATTCATAAAGGTGGCTTTGCAATTGTCGACGTTCTTCGGTATCTTCGCCAGCCATCTTATAAGCTCTCTCCAGTAGTTCGCCCACATTGGGTGTCTCGGGGTCAATATCGTGCTGGTTCCATCTGAGTTGCAGGTAGTATGCTTTGTCAACAGCGGGCCCGTACGAGTCGCTGAAGGCAATGTAGCGCAGTCGGTCAGTAGCCAGATCTTTGCGTAACTTTTCGATGTACAGCGTCTTCCCGCTGCCATTCCTTCCTACCACTGCTGTTATTTTTTGCATACTTTACTAACTTTTTCTTGGTTTTTGTTTACGAAATCTTTCCATCCCCGGTAGTGAGCCTGTGATTCCGGACGGTTCATCTGCATGTAGTGACAATAGGCAGCACCCAGTGCGTCTGTAGCATCCATAAATTTCACCATCGCGTCTTCGTCAAACTTCAACAGGCGCTGTAGCATGCCCGCTACCTGTTCTTTGGAGGCAGCACCATTACCTGTGATAGCCATCTTAATCTTCAGTGGCGCATATTCATGGATGGGCACCCCATGATGGATAGCTGCCGCAATGGCTGTACCTTGTGCACGTCCCAGTTTCAGCATCGACTGCACATTCTTGCCAAAGAAAGGAGCCTCAATGGCCATCTCGTCAGGCAGATAGGCATCGATGATTCCTGTCACTCGTTCAAAGATATGGCCCAGTTTCAGATAAGCATCGCCAAACTTACGAAGGTCTATGACCCCCATGGTCACCATTTCGGCCTTGCCGTCCTTTACTTTCAGCACGCCATAGCCCATGATGTTCGTTCCTGGGTCGATGCCCAAAATCACCTTTTCCATACAGACTGCAAAGGTACTGCAAAATTTCGATTTAGCGAAGAGAAAGTGAATTTATTTGAATACTTTCTTGTTTTTACGACAAAATACATTAACTTTGCAAGCCAGAAACTTAAACCGAACGAAGATATGAAAAAACTTTTATTGGGAGATGAGGCTATTGCTCAGGGCGCACTTGATGCTGGTCTGAGTGGTGTTTATGCCTATCCGGGAACTCCCTCCACGGAAATCACAGAGTATATCCAGCTGTCGCCTTTGGCTAAGGAGCGGGGCGTGCACAGTCGCTGGTCAACCAACGAAAAGACGGCTATGGAGGCTGCCTTAGGTATGTCGTATATGGGAAAGCGTGCGCTGGTGTGTATGAAGCATGTAGGCTTGAACGTCTGCGCTGACCCGTTTGTTAATTCCGGTATGACGGGAACTAATGGAGGATTGGTTGTACTGGTGGCTGACGACCCTTCCATGCACTCTTCTCAGGACGAGCAAGACTCTCGTTTCTATGGTAAGTTCGCTATGGTTCCTACGTTGGAACCCTCCAGCCAGCAGGAGGCTTATGACATGATTCAGGAGGCTTTCGACATGTCAGAACAGTTGCATTTGCCTATCCTGATGCGCGTCACAACGCGAATGGCTCATAGCCGTGCAGTTGTTGTATGTGCTGATGAACCGCGTGAGCAAAATAACTTGAACTATGATGCCCAGGCTTCCAGTTGGGTATTGTTGCCTGCCTTTGCCCGTAAGCGTAATGACATCGTGACGGCTCAACAACCTCTGCTGGAACAGATGGCTGTTGAGAGTAAATATAACCAGTATATAGATGCTGAGAATCGCGAACTGGGAGTCATTGCCAGCGGTATCGCTTTTAACTACTTGATGGAGAGCTTCCCCAATGGCTGTCCTTTCCCCGTACTGAAAATTTCTCAGTATCCTATTCCTAAGAAACTGATTCGTCGCATGACCGATGATTGCGAATATGTGCTGATTGCCGAAGAGGGACAGCCCTTTATTGAGGATCAGGTTCGTGGCGTGATGCCTGGCAATGCGGTTATCAAGGGGCGTCTCACAGGTGAACTGCCTCGTACGGGTGAGTTGAATCCCGACCTTATTAAAAAAGCATTGGGTATGGAGATAGGTGAAAATTATGCACCATGTGAGGATGTAGCCCCTCGCCCACCTGCACTCTGTCAGGGCTGTGGTCATCGGGATGTCTATGCAGCACTCAATCAGGTGTTGCTTGACTATCCTAATGCCCGTGTGTTTGGTGATATTGGCTGTTACACCCTCGGCTTCTTGCCTCCCTATAAAGCCATTCATTCATGCGTTGATATGGGTGCTTCTATTACCATGGCTAAGGGTGCAGCTGATGCTGGTCAGTGGCCTGCTGTAGCAATTATCGGTGACTCAACCTTTACGCATTCTGGTATGACGGGTTTGCTTGATGCCATCAACGAAAATGCCGATATTACGGTGATTATCAGCGACAATCTGACTACGGCAATGACGGGCGGACAGGATTCGGCTGGTACCAATAAGTTTGAAGCCATCTGTCGCGGTTTGGGCTTAAGCGATGAGCATTTGAAAGTGGTCGTTCCCCTGCCCAAGAACATGGACGAGATAACGAAGACTATCCGTGAGGAAATCAACTATCATGGTGTGAGCGTCATTATTCCACGTCGTGAGTGTATGCAGACATTACAGAGACATTTGAAACAAAAGAAAGCAGCAAAATGAAAACAGACATTATACTTTGCGGAGTAGGAGGACAGGGAATCCTCTCTATCGCAACCATTATCGGCGAGGCTGCCATGAACGAGAATCTGTATATCAAACAGGCAGAAGTACATGGTATGAGTCAGCGTGGAGGCGACGTTCAGTCAAACCTCCGTATTTCCAGCAATCCTATTGCCAGCGACCTGATTCCAAAAGGTGGGGCTGACGTAATCATTTCCATGGAGCCCATGGAGGCTTTACGCTACCTGCCATTCCTGGCTCCGGAAGGCTGGATTATCACTTCGAGTACTCCTTTTGTTAATATTCCGAACTACCCTGATATTGAGAAGATTAAAGCCGACCTTGGTGCGCTGAAAAACGTCATCATGCTCAACATTGAGCAGGCAGCAAAAGACAATGGTGTTCCTCGTTCTGCCAATGTTATTCTTCTGGGTGCCGCTCAGAAGGCATTAGGCATTGAGTACGAAAAGATAGAGGATGCCATCCGTCGCGTGTTCGGCAGAAAAGGTGACGCTATCGTGGAAGCCAACATCAAGGCATTGTCTATTGGTCGTCAGGCACAAAAGTAAATGAAGCGTACAGTTCTTTTTGCCTTTACCTTATTATGTATGGTGTTGCCAAGTGTTGCTCAAAGCTTTGGCTGCGAATGTGAAGACACTTGCACACACGTACATGGTATTGACATGAGTCATTACCAGGGCAACGTGTTCTGGGAGACGGTAGGCGATAATACCAAAATGGCATACGTCTATCTGAAGGCTACGGAGGGAGGCGACCGGATTGATGCCATGTTTGAGCGTAACATTAATTTAGCTCATCGTTATGGGCTGAAAGTCGGCAGTTATCATTTCTATCGTCCCAGGGTAGAGCAAGCATTGCAGTTGGAGAACTTCAAGACACAATGCCTGCCCGGTGAACAGGACCTGATACCGATGATTGATGTAGAGACCATGAGTGGACTGCCTGTTGAGGCTTTCTGCGACTCTCTGCTGAAGTTTCTGGAATTGGTAGATGAAGCCTATCATCAGAAACCGCTTGTTTATACCTATCGCAACTTCTACAACAAGTATTTGTTGGGAAAACTGGACGGCTATAAGCTGATGATAGCCATGTACACTGATGAAGAACCCGTGCTTGCGGACGAACGTGACATTGTGGCTTGGCAATATACCGGCAAAGGCACCCTGCCTGGCGTCAGCGGCTTTGTAGATAAGAGCCGCCTCATGGGCAACCACAAATTGCGGGAACTGCGGTTTAGGCATCATTAAAAAAAGAAACACGTACCTGGTACGTGTTTCATTGTTGTATCTTTGCGCCCAAGAGTGAAAGGGGTCCAAGGGGGAACCATTTTGTCCAGAGAAATATGGAAATATCGTCATACCGACCACGCAATGCAGGCCACGACTACTACGGACGTGGTACATATCTCATCACGCTTGTAGTGAGCGGACGTGAGCCATTACTGTCGCGATTCGAAACAGGAAAGGGGGGCAATAGACTAATGCTTACACCACTTGGCGAAGCCGTCAGGGAAGCATGGCTCCAGACACCTGAGCGACAGTTGGCTCATGGCAATCGCGTCGCAGTGCATGCCTCCATATGTATGCCTGACCATTTTCACGGCGTTATCGAGGTGCTGGAGCCCATGCAGTGGAGCCTTGGCGACATTATGCAGGCTTTCAAGGCCGTGTGTACCACCCAGTGGCAGCAGGGGCAGGGTCTCCCATCCTCTATCAATCGACCGATCTCGGACGATTGCTGGGGTGAGAGGGCCCCAGGGTGGCTGCGTGAGAAGGCTGCCCTACACTCAAGCGAAGGCGCACTGGTGCGCAGCCTTTCCAAGCGGCAGCGACAGGAATACTATGCCTTTGTGGGACGAGAGCAACGACCGCTGTTCGATGACAACTACGACGACACCGTTTGTCTTGACGACCGTCACCGCCAAGCTATGATTGCCTATGTGAAAGATAATCCGAGGCGTGCCCTGTTACGCAGTCAGTTGCCCGACTTTATGCGCCGCTGTCTGCATGTGCAGATAGGCCAGCACCATTACGGTGCTTTTGGCAATCTCTTCCTGCTACGCTGGCCTCGCAGGGTGCAGGTGCAGTGCCATCGTCGTCACCCCTTGACGAAACAGCCCTATGAAGAGACTACCGACTACGCAGACTGCCGTGCGCAGTGGGAGGCAGCCGTCATGGAGGGTGCTACGGTGATTGTAACCCCAGGCATATCGCACGGTGAACTGCTTATGAAGCATGAATGTCTGGAGCGAGGCTATCCACTCATTCACTTACAAAAAGAGCCCATCGGTCGCTATTGGAAACCGGAAAAATCGCGCTTCGAAGCTTGTGCTCGTGGCTCGCTGCTCATACTCGCCCCATGGAATCTGGATACTATGGGCTGTGTTGGTGCCATACCTGCCGACTCGGACTACAGCCGCTTCCACAACCTCAATACCCTGGCGGCTGAGATTTGCGACTTCAAGGGTGAAGCTAAGATAAAAAGATGATTACTTTATCTTTGCGAAAGCAAAGAGTAATCCTCAGCACGCATCTTCTCAGAGTTTCCGCCGCCGTTTTTTTGTTTCTACTTTTGCATCGTGATCACAACAAAGTTTAATAATTAAAATGTAAAGAAAAGTATGAAACAAAAATGAATCGCGACCAACCGCCACGGATGGCGGGGAAGCAGGAAAGGCTCAAGGCGGATAGGGCGGAGAAATTCTCTGCCGTAAGGGGAGATAATCTCTCCAGTAAGCGGAGAAATTCTGCGGACGGCGCAGACTTCGCCTTTGTGAGAAATCCCGCGGGGATTCGCATTAAGGTGTTTTGCGCTTCGTGCGCATGGAAAGTCCTGACGGAAAGTCTGGTGAGCCGTAAGTGCAGACGAAGGAGGGTAAAACCTTTAAGTCGCAGTCGATAAGAATTTCTAACATTGCTCCCCTCTGGGGACATGGAGATTCTAATCCGTAAAGGGTGAAAGTCACGAAGTCACATTATCACATTAAGTGCCATTTTGAAGAAAAGAGACTTATATGGTTATATTATATATAATATTAATATTATATAAATATAAAAACTAATTTCTTATTTTTGAGCATTTGAAAACATAGTTAATGTGATTTCGTGATAACGTGACATGTGACTTTCAAAAATTGGAGTAAATTATTTACAAATTTAAAAAGTTTATGGAAGAGGGGTCTGCATCCAACTGACAATCAGTGACTTGCAAGCGTAACATCGTTTCGCGTTCGTTATCTGGGCTGCTTTTCTTGCGAGGCAGCCCTTTTCTTTGTAATTTTGCATCGTCTGAAAGGTACCAACGGACAGCGTGTTAACTAACTTATTATCAATTTTAAAAAACATGATATCATGACAACGAAAAAGAGAATCATCCCGAGAGGGATTCGCAACAATAGTTATGAAATGGCGTGAAAAGAGTTGAAAGTTGAAAGTTGAAAATTAAAAATTGAAAATTATGAAGAAAATTAATTGGTTGAAACTCCTTTACGAAGTGATTAAAATCGTGTTGCTCACCATTGCCGGTGGTGCTGGAGCCTCAACGCTCATGTAGTGAATGCGAATCCTCTTCATCTTACGCTCTGTGCCTCAAGGCACGGAGCGTTTTCTTATTCCTCAGCTTTTTCTCTTCATTTCCTTGCTTTTAGGGTGAGAGTACCCCCCAAAGCAAGGCCATTAAAGCGGAGTTCCTTTATGGCTGTTTGGTTTTACCTATTGATAAAAAAAGACAACTATAGTTGTTTTTGTGGAAATAATTCCTTATCTTTGCAGAAACTAAAGTAGCATGAAGAAGAAGGGTTTTATTTGTGGATTGGCTTTGCTGGGCTGTACGGCTGTCTATGGACAAGGGCTGCATGCAGATACGCATCGGATGGACTCCGTGATGCGGGAGGTGGAACGGATTCATAGTTTTCACTGTTGGCATCAGCCTATTAATAGGAATACGGATAAGGTATCTGTATTGTTGAGACACGAAGAGGGTAGGGCGATAGACCCTCATGCCAATAAGATTCCACCACTGCTGCCTGCACCAGGCAAGCCGGTGTTCAGTCATCAGGACAACGTGAAATGGGTGAAAGACAGACGGTATAATTTTGCGGATGTGCTCTCCGACTTCATGTTTGATAATAATATCGTGTTCTGAATAAAAAACAAGGGAGGTGATCTTCACAGATTCACCTCCCTTTCTAATAAACTGAATTTGTTTGATTGAATTAGTAGAATATGCTTGAAAGTATATAGGATACGATTGTTGCTACGAATACACTGACCAAACCAGGCATCATGAACGAGTGGTTGAGCAGGTATTTACCAATGATGGTGGTGCCACTGCGGTCGAAATTGACGGTGGCAATATCCGAAGGATAATTGGGGATGAAGAAGTAGCCATAGACACTGGGGAATACTCCCAGAAGCACGGGACCCTCGATGCCTAACGAGTAGGCGAGGGGCAACATGGCTACGACTACGGCGCCCTGAGAATTGATGAGCACTGATACCATGAAGAACACAATGGCAATAGACCAGGGGTATTCCTTCACAATGCCGGTCAGCATCGTTTCCATCTCTGTGAGATAGTTGGAGAAATAGGTGTCTGCCAACCAGGCAATGCCATAGATGGCTACGACTGCCACCATGCCCGACTGCCATACAGCACCGGATACAGCCTTCTTGGGCTGAGCCTTGCAGAATATAATCATGAAGGCAGCAGCCGCTATCATCACTATCTGAATAACGATATTCATCTTGAGGGGTTTGCCGTCCCATGAGGGTAGGAGAGAGGGAACCGCTGCAAAGAGCACGATGACACAGAGTGCAAACAGGAAGATGAAAACGGCACGCTTCGCCTCGGCAGGTATCTCCTTATCGAGGGTTGTTGCACTGCCGCCATATATGAATTCGCGCTGTGCGGGGTCTTTCAGCTTGGCTTGGAACTCAGGGTCTTTATCGAGGTCGAGCCCGCGATGATAGCTGGCTGCGGCAGCTGCTAACAGACCACAGAGACAGGAGGGAATGGAAACCATGAGAACACCGGGTATCGTGACGTCGAAACCGTTGGCATTGGAAATGCTGACGAAGGCTACTACGGCTGCTGCAATGGGCGAACAGGTGATACCCACCTGAGAAGCCACTGAGGCTACACCGCAGGGGCGCTCAGGACGAATGCCCTGCTTAAGGGAGATGTCGCAAATGATAGGCATCAGCGTGTAAACCACATGGCCTGTACCTACAAGTACGGTGAGAAAGAAGGTGGTGAAAGGGGCAAGGAACGTGATGCGATCAGGATGCTTGCGCAACATTCGCTCGGCAATCTGTATCAGCCAATCCATACCGCCTGATGCCTGCATGATACCTGCACAGGTTACAGCAGCTATAATAATGTAAATAACATCGGTGGGGGGAGTACCAGGTTTTAAACCAAAACCGAACACCAAAATCGCAAGACCGATACCAGAGATAGCACCCAAGGCAAGACTGCCGTAACGGGAACCTACCCACAAAGCTCCTAACACAACGAGAAGCTGCAAAATCATTAGTAAACTCATGTTTTAAGTTTCAAGTTATTTCTTTTCTATCTGCAAAGGTAGGGAAAGTTTTTCATACTGCCAAAAAAAACAGAAAGAAAAAAGAGATAAACTTTCGTTTACCTCTTCCTTCGTACGCCTGCAGGGGGTCGAACCCTGGACACCCTGATTAAGAGTCAGGTGCTCTACCAACTGAGCTACAAGCGCATCGTTTTGGTTTTGCGGTTGCAAAGGTACTAACTATTTTTGATTCCAACAAACTTTTTGCCGACTTTTTTCAAAAAAAGACGAAAAAACATCAAAAAAGGGCTCCAGCATCCCTGCTAAAGCCCCCCAAAAACACATATTTACTCATGCATAGCATAAAAATCACATAAATACAATGGTCAATCCTGCCATCACAATACTCACCATTGACATGAGTTTGATGAGGATATTGAGCGATGGACCACTGGTGTCCTTAAACGGATCGCCGACAGTGTCGCCGACAATGGTAGCCTTATGGGCAAAAGAACCCTTACCACCGAAATTGCCTTCCTCAACATTCTTCTTGGCATTGTCCCAAGCACCACCGGCATTGGCCATGAAGATAGCTAACGTGAAACCGCTTGCCAATCCACCGACCAGCAATCCCAAGACACCGGCAACCCCCAGTAGGCAGCCTACGACAATGGGGATGACGATGGCCAGAATGGATGGGAATATCATTTCGTGCTGGGCAGCACGGGTGGAAATCTCTACGCAACGACCGTAGTCGGGAGTTCCTGTGCCCTCCAGAATACCGGCTATCTCCTTGAACTGGCGACGCACCTCGACAACCATCTTCTGGGCAGCACGTCCTACAGCCTCCATCGTGAGACCACAGAACAGGAAGGCAGCCATAGCACCGATGAAGGCACCGACAATGACTTTAGGATTCATGAGATTGACCTGGAAGTAATTCATGAAGTCGGGGATGGTGGCATCGGTAGCCTTGATGATGTCGCCCTGCACATTCTCCATCATGACACCGGCACGAGCCATGGCAATCTTGATTTCCTCAATATAGGAAGCCAGCAGTGCCAAAGCGGTGAGGGCGGCAGAACCGATGGCAAAGCCTTTACCGGTGGCTGCTGTGGTATTGCCCAGTGCATCGAGGGCATCAGTACGATGACGCACATCCTCGCCCAATTCACTCATTTCAGCATTACCACCAGCATTGTCGGCAATAGGTCCATAAGCGTCGGTTGCCAGAGTGATGCCCAAAGTGGAGAGCATACCGACGGCAGCAATACCGATGCCATAGAGACCATGCGCCAAACTGCTGGACGACATGCTCAAATCGAAATGATTGGCACAGAGGTAGCTGAGCATAATGGCTACACCGATGGTGAGTACGGGAATACAGGTGGAAATCATACCCGTTCCTATACCTTTTATAATAACAGTGGCTGAACCGGTGAGTCCTGCTTCTGAAATTTTCTGAGTGGGCTTGTAGCTGTGAGAGGTGTAATACTCAGTAGCCTGACCGATAATAACACCTGCAGCCAGACCGGAAATAACCGAGAAGGAAAGACCGAGCCAATTCTCAATACCCAAGAGATAGAGAATGGCAAAGGTGGCAACGGCTATCAGTACGGCACTGATATTGGTGCCGAACGACAACGAACGGAGCAAATCCTTCATGGTAGCTCCCTCTTTGGTGCGAACCAGGAATATACCCAGCAACGAGAGGAAGACACCGACGGCAGCTATCAGCATAGGAGCAATGACAGCCTTCAACTGGACTTCAACACCGGCAACGGCAAAAGCGGCTGCACCAAGGGCAGCAGTAGAAAGCACCGAACCGCAATAACTCTCGTAGAGGTCGGCACCCATACCGGCTACATCACCTACATTATCGCCTACATTATCGGCTATCGTGGCAGGATTGCGCGGATCGTCCTCGGGGATATCTGCCTCCACCTTACCAACGATGTCAGCGCCGACATCGGCAGCTTTGGTGTAGATACCGCCACCCACACGGGCAAAGAGCGCCTGCGTAGAAGCACCCATACCGAAGGTGAGCATCGTGGTGGTGATGGAAATGAGTCCGTCGGGGTCGAACTGGTTGAGCACAACAAACCAAATGGCAATGTCGAGCAAGCCAAGACCTACCACCGTCAAACCCATGACAGCACCGGAACGGAAGGCAATCTTCAAACCGGCATCCAGACTCTGACGGGCTGCATTAGCCGTACGGGCAGAAGCGTAGGTGGCAGTCTTCATGCCGAAGAAACCAGCCAAACCTGAGAAGAAGCCACCCGTGAGGAAGGCAAACGGTACCCAGGGGTTCTGCACATTCAAGCCATACGCCATAAATGCAAAAATAACCACCAGCACGGCAAAGACGATGATGACCACCTTGTACTGTTGCCACAGATAAGCCATAGCGCCCTTGCGTACATACTCTGCAATCTCACGCATCCGAGGAGTTCCCTCATCGGACTTCATCATGGTCTTAAAGAAATACCATGCCATTCCCAATGCTACCAAAGAAGCAATAGGGACAAGCCAAAAAACACTTGGAATACTCATACTATTCGTCACTTCCATATTCTGCTAATTCACTGACTTCTTCATCGGGATCAGACTCAATGTCGAAGGTGGTGCGATAATTGTCTTCTGTCATCTCGTCTTCGGGGAATTCTGCAATATCGTCTTCCTCATCGTGGCTGACATAGGTGTCCTTCACAATAACATCTGCATCCTCGTCATCCTCATCGATATCATCTTCACTTTCAAGTTTCAGACGTGGCTTGATCATTTCGGGTTTCACCTTGGCAAAGATGGCTTCCACCCACGTACCCTTGGGAACCTCCAGTACTTCGTAGCCATCGGCCATCTTCTTCTCGTACATGCCGCCTTTCTTGTGAAGACGGTCTTTGGGAAGGGTAGTGGTGGAGATGTCGAAACCACTCTCGATGATGTCCTGGATAGACTGGGAGAGAGAGTCCCAACCGCCACCGAAATTACGATCCAACACTTCGATGAGCTTCGAGGCTGAAATGTGACGGATGTTTTCGTAGGTCAAATCGGTAACGCGCATGATAGGACGCTTGCGGACAGCCCAGAGCACCTTGGTATCATCGTCGAGCGCAATGTTACCAACCTTGTAACCCTGTTTTTCGTACGCCTTCTTCACGTGGGCACCTTCGCCCTTCACTTCCTCTATCATGAAGGCAGCGCGGAAGATGTCGATATAATGACGCAGATTCTCCTTGACTTCGGAATCCTTAAGGCCACTGTTGATGAGACGGAAAACGTCGTTCTCCTGAATGTCCCAAACAGAACTTTTGGTGATGTTTTTAAGACCCTGTGACTTCGATTCGGTTTCAGCTTTAGCTTGCTTTGATTTCGTTTCTTTCATTGTGGTATAAAGCTTTATTGTTGTTTTGAGTGCAAAGTTAATGGAAAAACTGGCGAAATACAAGTATTTCTATCAGATTTTTTTGTTAATTTCCTAAAAATTACTACCTTTGAACCGAAATTTATGGCAGAACCTTTAGCAGAAAGATTAAGACCAAGGACTCTCGATGACTATATCGGACAGCAACATCTGGTAGGGGAGGGCGCCGTCTTGCGGAAAATGATTGACGCAGGACGTATCTCATCTTTTATATTATGGGGACCGCCGGGAGTTGGCAAAACGACATTGGCTCAGATTATCGCCCACAAGCTGGAAACGCCGTTCTACACGCTGTCGGCTGTGACGAGTGGCGTGAAAGATGTGCGTGACGTGATAGAAAAGGCGCAGAAGGGTCGTTTCTTCAATGAGGCTTCACCTATTTTATTTATAGACGAGATACACCGGTTCTCGAAATCGCAGCAGGACTCACTGTTGGGGGCTGTGGAGAAAGGTGTTGTCACGCTGATTGGTGCTACGACGGAGAATCCTTCGTTTGAAGTGATTCGCCCATTGCTGTCGCGTTGCCAGATATATGTATTGAAATCGTTGGGGAAAGACGATCTGCTGACGCTCTTAAACCGTGCTATTACGGAAGACATCATCCTGAAGGAGCGACACATCGAACTGAAGGAAACAGGGGCGCTGCTGAGGTATAGTGGGGGAGACGCACGTAAACTCCTGAATATCCTGGAACTGGTGGTGGAAGCTGCAGGTGCACACGATGACATCGTGATAACCGACCAAATGGTGTCTGAGAGGTTGCAACAGAATCCCTTGGCTTATGACAAGGACGGAGAAATGCATTACGACATTATTTCGGCGTTTATCAAAAGTATCAGAGGTTCTGACCCCGATGCAGCGCTCTACTGGCTGGCACGTATGATAGAAGGTGGAGAGGATCCTAAATTCATAGCCAGAAGACTGGTGATTTCTGCCTCGGAAGACATAGGGCTGGCTAATCCTAATGCGCTGTTGCTGGCGAATGCTGCCTTTGAAGCCGTGCAGAAAATAGGATGGCCTGAGGGTAGAATTCCACTGGCTGAAGCTACGGTATATCTTGCCACATCGCCCAAGAGTAATTCTGCCTATTTGGGAATTGATGCTGCATTGGAATTGGTGAAAAAGACGGGTAATCAACCAGTTCCGCTACCCATACGAAATGCTCCAACACAATTAATGAAAGATTTAGGGTATCATGACGGCTATCTGTATCCACATGATTTCCCCGGACATTTTACCCCTCAGCAGTACATGCCTGATGCGCTGGTCAACGAGCGTCTGTGGCACGGACAACATTCGCCAGCAGAAGAGAAACTATACGAGCGCATGTTGAATTATTGGGGAGAAAGATATAAGAAATAATGGAATACGACGCACTTGTACAGCAACTGATTGAATTTCTGGGCACTTTTGCCTTTGCTATTTCCGGAATACGACATGCAGCAGCCAAGCATTTCGACTGGTTTGGCGGGTATGTATGCGGTATTGCCGTAGCTATAGGCGGCGGAACCTTGCGTGACGTGATGCTCGGTACAACGCCATTCTGGATGACTAATCCTTTTTATATAATATGCACAGCTGTGGCATTAGGTTTTGTAGTTATATTTGCCAAACACCTGGAACAGCTACGCAATACGTGGTTTGTATTTGACACCTTGGGATTGGCATTGTTTAATATAGCTGGTATTCAGAAGTCTATACTGTTTGGTCAACCATATTGGGTAGCCATTATTATGGGATGTATTACGGGTGCTGCAGGAGGCGTTATCCGTGATGTGTTATTAAATAATGAACCCGTGATTTTCCATAAGGAAATTTATGCGATGGCTGCCTTGCTTGGCGGTTTGGTGTATTGGATACTCGACGTACTGGGAATGCCCATTGAGGTGACTGTAATCACATCGTTCCTTGTTACGTGCCTGATGAGATTCCTTGCCATGAAATACCATCTTTCTTTGCCCATCCTTAAAAGCGAATAGCTTTAAACCTTGAATCACCATTATGATAAATTGAAGTTCAGTTTATCATAAAAATGCGTAGTGAAAAAATAATTGGAACTTTCTTATCTGTTACAATGGAATTTGTTGTAAAGATAGAAATATGATTCATATTTCACTACG
>Ga0256405_10003938_pt1 | contig 29222 bp, 21 predicted proteins | sample RumenRJG_02DNA_FD_189096 | JGI IMG/M metagenome (GOLD analysis project Ga0256405, IMG submission 189096) | Bovine rumen microbial communities from Lethbridge, Alberta, Canada - RJG_02 | ecosystem: Host-associated > Mammals > Digestive system > Stomach > Rumen | place: Canada: Alberta... | reverse complement strand
CAGACTGTTGCTTGTTTTAGAGATATGTTTTCTACTAACGACAAACTGTACACAACTTACGAAGAAGCCCCTTTTGTCTCTTTGCCGTGCAAATCCCCATCAGGAATCGCGGTGTTTGATTGGGAGGGGAATCCGCTTGAACTTATCACAATTGAAGGCTACGGCATATTATGTTTTTATGTCAATGAAGCCGAGCGGACGATCTACGCCAATTTACAAGATAAAGATACGAATTACTACCTTGCTAAAATAGTCTGGTAGGATGCCTTTATTCGTTTTTGGATCATTAACTAAAAAAAGATTATGAGTATGAAGTTCACGAGGCCTATCCTGCTTAATGCCTTGCTCTTCTTGCTGGCAATTTGCCTTCAGGGGTGCGGCGGCCGCGTGAAGGACGGTCACGATTAAATTGATCTGAAATGGAGGGTAATCGCCTACTATTGTTGCTAACCTGCGTTGTCCTTTTCGTCGGATATCAGAACTTTTAAAAACAAACATTATGAGAAAATCATTACTCTATTTATTTATGGCGACTATAGCCATGGCCTGTTTCCAACTTGTAGCGGTATCCTGTGGTGAGAAGACGTCAAAGATCGTCGAAGGGGCGAAAGTCGTTGCGTGCGGGAGCGCCGCCATGTCGGAGGCCCGGTCTGTTCAAGGCGTCCCGTTTCCGACAGGAAACGTACCGCTTGGGGCCGTGGCCATCTATGATATCGGGGGAGGATGTGCCCTTTTCCAGATGATGTCCGGCGCGTATTGCTTTACGTGGATGGATATGACTACCGGGGAAACCCGGGGCTTGATCCAGCGCGGCAGGGGCCCGGATGAAATGATCGAGGCCGGTTTTTCCGGATACCGGGTCAACGGAAAAGGCGAGACGGAAATAGCCGTTTACAGTCTTTCGAATGAAGAAATAATGTATATCAACCTTACGCAGAGTCTCGCCGGGGACAAAACGGTTATGACAGCCCGTAATAAATTGCCGAAAGGGACGATGTATGCGTTGGCGGGTAATACTTCTTTGTACTGCTATACGTTTGGCGATGATCAGACAGTCAGCTGGAAACGTATGGGAGCGGACGGCGCAGAGACGGTTATTCAACCGTTCGGAAGAAATGGCCGTGTCAGCGATTCCTCCAAGTATTTTGCTGCCACAACGCTCTCGCGGGACGGGGATTTCCTTGTTATGGGTATGGCATCGTTCCCCCGATTGTTCCTATTCGGCGCTGATGGGGAGCGTGTCGCCGTTTCTCTGAGCGAAGAATCGGACGATCAGATACTGGCCATGTTAAATGGTAATAATCCGGATTCGTCGGATTATTGCGTATGGACGCAGGTGAAGGATGGCCTGGTGTATTGCCTTATGATAGACCAGGCGGCGATGGCATCAGGGGATTTCAAAGAGAATCTGCTGGTCTTCGATCTGAAAGGAAAGCTGAAATCGGCTTATGGCATATCGACTCCCTTGACCAGTTTCATTGTGCGGGACGCCGGCAAGTCCATCGTCGGAATTACGATGGATGGTGAATTGTACACGTATTCAATAATATAAAATCGTCTTGCGGAAATATATTAATATAATAGGACTGAGTATAGTCTTGATTCTGATTCCATTCAGTGGGTGCCAGAATAAAACCAGTATTGCTAAGGAACGATTGAGGGAGGAACTGGTTTCTTTTCGAAAAACAGAAATAGTGATTCCTCATGATATGACTGTAGTGCGTCATGGAAAGTTGGTGCCTTTTATCCGACAAACTGGATTACCCATTCTTGTCGTTTATATTGATGGACAAGACTGCACGGATTGTCGGATTGCGCATTTGGTTGAGTATGAACCGTTATTTCAGCTGAGCGATTCGACTGGCACGTTTCAACTCATGGTTGTTTTTTCTCCTTCAGAGGGCCATGAAATGGTTTTGCAAAAACTGATTGATGCAAATTATAGGTTTCCTGTATATTTCGATTCTTATTCGGAGTTCAGTGACAAAAATGATATTCCATTGGATAGTCGTTTCCATACCTTTCTGCTTAATGCGGAATCTTTTCCAATTTTGGTCGGTAATCCTCTAACCAACCCTGAGATTAATAAATTATTTCATCAACTCCTTAATATTTAATGGTTACTATGAAACATTTTGAATTGATTATCTGCTTACTTGCCTTGAGTTTCGTAAGCGCATTTGCTTTTCAATCGCTTGAATTAACTGACCCTGTCATTGAAGAAAATGTTGAGGCTTTGACAAACTCTAGGATTGATCCATTGAAAGCCTGTGATTCATATTGCAAGACTGCGATTGATCACGTGTGCGTATTGAAAACCAATTACGGTTTTCCTATAACTTGTGTAGATATGAGAATGCCATAGCTGCTATATACTATGAGACAATTGTGTGTTTTTCTACTTGGCCTTTTTTCGTGCACCATCTTTAGTGCGGCAACAAAAACGAGTGAAGAGCTCGTTTTTTCTCTAAAAGATTTTGAACTGGTGACGATCTCTGAGTTTACGGAATTGCCTGCCGATGTTTGGACTTCCGGGCGCGTAAAATATGTTGGAGACGATATTGTCCTTACAGTTGAAAAAGCCGCGCAGGAGATGATTGTCTCGCATAATCTTAAAACAGGGAAAAACCAAAGGTTCCTTTCGAGAGGGCGTGGGCCGGGAGAATGTCTGTTTGTCAGGGATATCATAGTTTATGGAGACAGTATCTATGTCAGTAGTATCAACGATGGGAAAATCCTGACATTCTACAAAAATGCCAAAAAGAAGATCGAATACGCGCATGAAGAGTCATTTGATCCTTATTGTGTCCGCGCGATTCCGCTACCCACTGGCGGTATTCTGTGTCTTCCGCTGACAGGGGAAAGGTTTCTCCGGATATACAAAGACAAGGTTGAAGAATTGGGCTCTTTTCTCAAGATAAAGGGGGATCAGAATGCATTGAATAATTCCGCTGTCCAATCAATGACCGCAGCATCACCGAATGGCAGATTTGTCTGTTCGGTATATCAAGACATTGACTGTATTGAAGTTTATTCCAATGATTTCACACGCGTGTTGCGGTTGCTCGGTCCCGAAAAATCTACTCCGAAGGTCCGTGTTAAAGAGAACCCGTTTGGCGTCGCGTTTACTTTGGAGCCTTCTAAGTTGGTGTATAGCTCTTTATCTGTTTCAGACAAAGGATTTGTAGTTGGATACATTGGGCAATTATTCAAGAATTCAGACGAAGTCTCGAGAAATATCAAAGAGCTTCTTTATTTTGATTGGGACGGAAGATGCAGGACGCGATTCCTGTTACCGGAGGAAGTTGTCTATTTTGATGTTGATTGGGATGGCGGTCGTATGATTGGTGTGACTGGCGGCGATGTCCCCAGACTTGTCACGGCTAAGCTAAAATTGTAGACAGTTCGACCGTGTAGACAACTTTGCTTCGGAATTTCCAGCAAGGCAGTTAGTGGGTTTTCCGTCCTTAGAAATCGGGCCAAAATCAAGATTATTCCCTTGTTTTGGCCCGATTTCTATAGTGTTATAAATAAGTTTATTATCTTTGTAACAACAATTTAGCACGAATATGAACCCATCTACGGTTGTCGGAAGAGAAGAAGAACTTGCGACCATAAGGATGAAGATGCCAATGATATAACATGGCATTTAGATGCCTTGCGGAACTCTTCAGCCCATAAACTGACACATTCAATCTACGTGGCTTTCGTGACCTCATTCGGCGTAACAGAATCGAAGCATCGAAGTCATATAAATGACATCGTTTCTCTGGATTCTTTATTCCGGTAGTCGGGTAAAGACGGGGAAATCCGGGCGGACGATCAATGCGAACTGGGAGGGAAGGGGCGCAAACTGCCGCTGGCTCCCTCAAGTCCGCTGAACCCGAAAATCGCGGCGCGTATCACTGGATCGTACATCGTTGATAATAAGCACTTTGCGTTGATGTGCTGCGCTCCCTGCGGCAAAAATGCCCCGGAGAGCAAGGCGGCAATCCGTAATGCATTGACTATCAGTGCCATTTAAACAACAAGCGCGCTCTGCGAATTTTGGGTTCATAGAAAACGCAGGAAGGCGGATGTTGGCTTGCACTTTTCCTGCATTATTTGAATAACTAGACATAGAAAATCATGGCCGATTGGCTCAGCTCTCTCTCGGATTCCGGGATATAGGGCAGGATTGCAGAAGAAGGCAGTGATATAGCACGATTTTACCAGGAATTTTTTCATAATAACTATGAATAATAGTTGCATTTCAATAAAAAATAGTTATCTTTGCAATGTGAAAAAAGATAACCAATGAAACGATTGACAAAGAAAGAAGAAGAGATAATGGACTTTTTTTGGGATCATGGGGACTTATTTGTCAGAGAATTAAGAGATTTGTGCCCTGAGCCGCGGCCGCATATCAATACTTTATCTACCCAGGTACGCTTGTTGGAACTTGAAGGATATTTGCACCATCGGGAGTATGGGGCCACCTATCAGTACTATGCAGCAATATCGAGGGAAGACTATCGGAAAGAAAAGTTGGACAATGTCGTTTCCCGTTATTTTGGAAAATCTTATTTGAGGGCTATTTCTTCTCTTGTAAAAGACGAAAAGGTCTCGGTTGATGAACTTAAGCGGTTAATTGAAAGTACAGAATCCAATGGCAGATGACTGGCGTTATGTCTGTTTTCATTACATATCAGGTAAAAGTCGCAGTGTTATTGGCGGTGTTCTTTCTTTTTTATGAACTACTGCTCAAAAAGCACACTTTTTTCCGCCTTAACAGGATTGTCTTGATCTCAAGTGCCGTCCTTTCCTTTATACTTCCGCTTTGCGTAATCACGATTCGACGATCCTTGCCTGATGGTTATCAAGATACGGTCTCTCCGTCTGACAGCGATCTGGGTACCTGGATTGGTTTTTCGGGAGATGGTTCCCACGTCTTTCAGACAATTGTTGCGATCATATACCTATGTGGTGCCATATATGTTTTTGTGCGTGTCATTGTCTCGATAGTGGGTGTTGTCATTATTATTCATCGGGGGCATCACCATTGGGAGGAGGATGGCAGCCATATCGTATTGCTGGACAGGCCAATTTCTCCTTTCAGCTGGCTTGAGTTCATCGTAATTTCCCTTGACGATTATCGTGAAGATTTGCGGTCTGTCGTAGAACACGAAAAGATTCACGTGGATCGTCGGCATTCCCTGGATATCCTGTTCATCGATTTTGTGACTGTCTTGCAGTGGTTTAATCCGATTATTTGGCTGTTGAAATCCGAGCTTTGTGCCCAGCACGAGTATGAAGTTGATGAAACGATCTTGGCTCGGGGATTCGACAGCAAGTCATATCAGTATTTGCTGGTGGAAAAGGCCTTGAAAGTAGATGCTTTTTTTGTGACCAATAGCATTAACGATAGCAATCTCAAAAATCGAATCAAAATGATGAATACGAAGAAGTCTGAATCAAGGAAAGCGTTCAGGGCGCTTTATGTCATACCCTTGATCTGTCTGTCTCTTTATGCTACGGCTAAAACGGAGTATGTGCTTCCCGAGTCTTCCCCTGATTCGCTGAAGGTCAGATTGAAAGGTGCGCAGCCCGTTTTGGTGATTGATGGGGTAGAGCATCCTTATGATGCCATGAAGAATGTTGATCCGCAGACGATAAAAGCCATTACGATTCTGCCGGATTCCTTAGCTTTCAAGCAATATGGGGAAAAAGCAAAGAATGGAGTAATGATAATAACAACGAAGTAATTTTTTTTCGCCCCATAACTATAAAACGTAGTTATATTAGCTGCTCACGAATAAAAACCCTTAAAACAATGCAGGTTAAATTATTTCAGACTGCCGTTTTGCTCGCCGCTGTTTGCACGTCCCTTTGCTGTGAAGGCGGCAGACGGGACGGTTATCTTAAATCGCTCAGGCTTGTTCCTGAGGTGTTGTCTCCCATTGATTCCATAGATTTGGAGGTTGCGGGTATTTTTTCTCCCACATCGCTTATTAAGCGTGGAGACTGGTTCTTGATGCGGGATACCAAAAGCGAGTACAATATTACTGCTTTTAATCCAACCAGTGGGGATGTCCTTCATTTTCTGCCTTATGGAAGAGGAATTGGTGAAATATCTATGAAGGGACGCCTGTCAGAGCCGTCAGGTTTAGTTTCTGTTCATGATTTCGGCACCAATACAGTCGTGTCTCTAAAAGTTAGGGAATCAATAGAACAAAAAGAACAGGTACTTGATACGATATCACAATTCGTCGGAAATATGACTTATGTCAATCCTCTTTTCTGCAAGTCCGGCTTTATTGCCTCATCTTTCAACGATGCGCGGGTGTGGTATTATCTGATTGATACCGAGGGAAAAGAATTGTCTTCTGTTCCGGCGATCAGTAATGGCCTTTTACAGAAAGAGGAGGATCCGGCGATGTCTATGGTCAATTCCATTTTGACAGTTAGTCCGGATGGCGACAAGGTTTGTAGTGCTGCTATGGGTCTCACCGCTCTGTCGTTCTCTTCCATTGATGGCGGGCTTTTAAAAGAAAACCATCGTGTCGAGATACCTGGGCAGGAGGATTCGAAAACAATCACCAATTTTACTGGATTGTGCTCCGATAACGAATATGTGTATGTGCTTTATTCTGGAAAACCTTTCAATACTTCAAGAAATGAATCCGAGTGGCTTGTCGTGTACAATTGGCGGGGGAAGCCGATAAAGTGTTATAATTTGACGCATTCGGTTTTCTCCGTAGCAGTAGAAGGTAATAAAGTGTATTGTACAACGGATTCTCCTAGTTCATCTATATTAGTTTATCAACTTGATGGAATCGATTAAATTGATCTGAAATGGATGGTAATCGCCTACTATTGTTGCTAACCTGCGTTGTCCTTTTCGCCGGATATCAGAACTTTTAAAAACAAACATTATGAGAAAATCATTACTCTGTTTATTTATGGCGACTATAGCCATGTCCTGTTTCCTTCTTGTAGCGGTATCCTGTGGAGAGAAGACGTCAAAGATCGTCGAAGGGGCGAAAGTCGTCGCTTGCGGGAGTGCCGCCATGTCGGAGGCCCGGTCTGTTCAAGACGTCCCGTTTCCGACAGGAAACGTACCGCTTGGGGCCGTGGCCATCTATGATATCGGGGGAGGATGTGCCCTTTTCCAGATGATGTCCGGCGCGCAGTGTTTTACATGGATGGAGATGGCAACGGGGGAGACGCATAGCTTGATCCAGCGCGGCAGGGGCCCGGATGAAATGATCGAGGCCGGTTTTTCCGGATACTGGGTCAACGGAAAAGGCGAGACGGAAATAGCCGTTTATAGTCTATCAATGGAAGAAATCATGTATATCAACCTGACACAGAGTCTCGCAGCCGACAAAACTGTCGTGATATCCCGTAATAAATTGCCGAAAGGGACGATGTATGCGTTGGCGGGTAATACTTCTTTGTACTGCTATACGTTTGGAGATGATCAGACAGTCAGCTGGAAATGTGCGGGAGCGGACGGCGCAGAGACGGTTATTCAACCATTCGGAAGAAATGGCCGTGTCAGTGATTCCTCCAAGTATTTTGCTGCCACAACGCTCTCGCGGGACGGGGATTTCCTTGTTATGGGTATGGCATCGTTCCCCCGATTGTTCCTATTCGGCGCTGATGGGGAGCGTGTCGCCATTTCTCTGAGCGAAGAATCGGACGATCAGATACTGGCTATGTTAAATGGTAATAATCCGGATTCGTCGGATTATTGCGTATGGACGCAGGTGAAGGATGGCCTGGTGTATTGCCTTATGATAGACCAGGCGGCGATGGCATCAGGGGATTTCAAAGAGAATCTGCTGGTCTTCGATCTGAAAGGAAAGCTGAAATCGGCTTATGGCATATCGACCCCCTTGACCAGTTTCATCGTGCAGGACGCTGGCGGATCCATCGTCGGAATCACGATGGATGGTGAATTGTACAAATATGCCATATAATACAATCATTTTACGACTCAATGAAAGATAAATTGTTCAAGTAGGCTTCACTGTTTTTGCTAGGGGTATCGTGTACAATACGTGCCATCTTCCGGAAAATGAACAATTTTGTGATTAAAACAGGTGTATTATGAAAAAGAAATTGACGGTTTATTTGGCAGCTTGTCTGTTATTGATCGTATCTGCCTGCGGAAGCCGGCAGCTGGATGCCCTGAATCCGCTTGAAACGGCGGTTGAGGTGGCAGATCTGGCGGAAGTCGCCGAGGTTACAGCACTTGTCCCGTTGGAAGAAGGAGAGGGCAGTGTGTTGACATATCCAAGCAAGATGCTGCTCTTGCCGGACGGGACAATGGTCGTCAAGGATAGCGGCGGGAAGGTCCTGGCATTCTCGCCGGAAGGCCGTTTTGTCTGCCGCGTGGGCGCGAAGGGCCGTGGGCCGGGAGAGTTTACGTCCGTTCAGGACATCTGTTATGATGACCTCAATCGTACGGTTTGTATCCTTGACCGGGGGAAGATCCTGCGCTATCACGCAGCTGACGGTTCTTTTGCCGGCGAAGTGGTAATTCCCAGACATAATTACGATGAATTTGCGCCGGACGGGCAGGGAGGATTCTATCTCTTCGCGGCAGCTTCCGACAGCGACAGCTACGATTTCACGGCGACATTCAATACCGTGAGCCGGATTCCCGCCGAAGGCGGGCAGCCGACAGAATCTTTCATCCCGCGGAAGGACTATATCATGAACACTTCGCTGATCAGCCGGGCCTGGGATGGCGGCTATTATCTCAGGCCGCTGGAAGGGGAAGGCGTATTGTACCGGCTCGACAGGAAGATATCGCCTGTGCTGCGGGTGGATTTCGGCAGTAAAGCGATGCCGCAACACTATATGATCAACAACGGGATGCCGGACTTCGCCCGCTATATGATGTCTGATTATTTCAAGAACCTGCTGTATGTCCACGACACCGGTACGATGTGGTACTTTCAGGCTATCGGGCCCAAGGCGGTCGGGTATCATTTCGTTTTCGCGAAATCAACAGAGAAGGGGGTTATGTGGAAAGAAGTCAATGATGGCGATACGCCTTCGATCGTGATGGCCTCCGACAAGGATTCTTTCTATGTAATGGTCTTTTCGCCGTCCCAGTTCCTCGGGATGGATCCGGCCCGGCTGAGTCCTGTCAACCGGCTGGTGGCCTCGGCTGTCAAGGAAACGGGCTTGTCTTTGAACAATAATCCGCTCATAGCCAGAATCACTTTCAGGCAGTAATCGCGTTATAGAATCAGCCAGACCGGCTTGCATTTATCATGTATATTATTTAATTTTGTAGTCAGTCCATTCGTTTTTCAACCATGCGCCGGTCTTTGTTCTGCTTTTTTCTGCTTGCGTCCTTCTTGACGTCTGTCCGGCTTCCGGCACAGCACAGGCTGACGCTGGACCTTGAGGAGGCCATTGCGACGGCGCACGACCAGTCACCTGCGGCGCTGCTTGCGCGCCATACGTTCCTGACGAGTTACTGGGAATACCGGTCCTATCGGGCCGACCAGTTGCCGGCGCTCCGGCTTACGGGATCGGTAGGGCAGTACAACCGCTCGCTGGTGGCGCTGCAGGACGCTGCGACGGGCGCCTTCAACTATGTGGGCAACAATACGCTGAACAATTCACTCTCGCTGTCCCTGAACCAGAACATCACGCTGACGGGCGGCACGGTGGCGGTCTCCACGGGTCTGGGCCGGCTCGACCAGTTTGCACCGGAGAGCCGTCAGACCTGGAACTCCAATCCCGTGTATGTGAGCGTAAACCAACCCATCAGCGCATACAACAGTTTCCGCTGGGAAAAGAAGATCGAGCCCCGCAAGTATGAACTGGCCAAACGGGCGTATGCCGAGGCGCTGGAGGCCGTTACGGTTACGGTAAGCAGCTATTTCTTCGATCTGCTGCTGGCCCAGCGGCGGCTGGAGACGGCGCGTGCGAGCCGGGAAAATACGGCACAGTTGTATGCGATCGCGCAGGAACGCTTCCGGCTGGGCAGCCTCTCGCGCGACGAGGTGCTCCAGCTGGAACTCAAGCTGCTGGGCGACGACCTGTCCATCAGTGACTGCGCCGTGCAGGCTCAGGTGGCGATGATGCGTCTGCGGAACTATCTGGGATACAACGAGACGGTGGAACTTTTGCTGCTTGCGCCGGAAGCGGAAGGAACGCTGATGCTTTCGTATGACGATGTATTGGGGAAGGTGCTGTCGAATTCGTCCACGACGCTGGATTATGAGCTGCGGACCCTCTCGGCCGACCGGGCGGTCGCCCAGGCAAAAGCTGCCGCCGGCCTGTCGGCCAACCTGTCCGCCCGTTTCGGCCTGAACCAGGTGGGGAACGACTTGCCGGCAGCTTACCGCCATCCGCTTGACCAGGAGGTCGTGGGGCTGACCCTGTCGATGCCGATTCTCGACTGGGGGAAGGGCCGCGGCCGGGTGAAGGTGGCGCAGTCGCAGGCAGAGGTCGTCGAGGCCCAGATCGAGCAGGCGCAGGCGCTGCTGCGGGAGAATGTAGCCTTGAAAGTCATGCAGTTCAACCGGCAGGGGAGCCAGTGCGAAGTCTCGCGGAAAGCGGAAGCGGTGGGCCGCGAACGCTTTGCCGCCGCACGGGAACGCTTCCTGTCGGGAGCCATCAGCGTGACGGAACTCAATACGGCGCAGTCCGAAATGGAAAGCGCCGCCATCCGCTACCTCCAGGACCTGGCGTCCTGGTGGCAATACTACTACGACATCCGCCGGATGACACTCTACGATTATATGAAGAAGGACCAGATAGGATATGACTTGCCATACTGAGAAAATGTCGGGAACAAAGACATACTTGACGAGATGCTTGCTCGTGGCCTCCTTGATTCTGTTGGCCTTGCCAGCGTGCAAAGGGAAGCATGAGGAAACGCAGGATTCCGCCCGTGCGATTGCCGTGGCGGAGAAGAATATCGTCGATACGATGGTGCTGCGCCGTGTGCCGTTTTCGCGGGAAATCGTGAGCAACGGCGTGCTGGAGGGGGCGCGGCGTGCGGAGCTTTCGTTCGCCTCACCCGGGAGGGTGTCGAAGGTGTTCGTGCACAACGGGAGCCGCGTACAGAAGGGAAGCCCCATTGCGATGCTGGATACCGAGAGCCTGGAACTGTCGCTGGAGAATGCACGCGAGAGCCTGGAACGCGCGCGTCTTGATTATCTGGACCGTCTGGTGAGCTATGGCTACGGGAGCGACACGGCGCAGGTGCCGGCGGAGCTCCGGGAAGCGGCGCGCGCCCGTTCGGGCTATGGCGCTGCGGAGCTGGCGGTGCGTACGGCGGAACTGAACCTGCGGGGCGCGACGCTCCTTGCTCCGTTCGGTGGCGTGGTGGCGAACCTCCGGCTCAAGCCGTGGGAGCAGGCCGCGGGCCTTGCGTGCGTGGTGATCGACGACGGGAGTTTTGACGTGCGTTTCACGCTGTTGGAGTCGGAACTGCCGGGCCTTTTCGTCGGACAGACGGTGTCTGTGGCGCCCTTCATTGATCCGGATGCGCGCTATGAAGGACATATCCGCGAGATCAATCCGTTTGTGGATGCCCGTGGCCAGGTGTCGGTGGTCGCGCAGCTGCGCGGCGCGCGCGGTCTGGTGGAAGGGATGAACGTGAAACTGTATATCCGGAGCGAAGGGACGCCGCAGCTGGTGGTTCCCAAGGGCGCGGTGGTGATGCGCGACGGCTACGACGTGGTCTTCACGCTGGATCCGGTCCAGATGAAGGCGCAGTGGCTGTATGTGGACATCGCAGGGAGCAACAGCACGGAGCACGCCATTACTGGCTGCGCCCGCAAGCGGACCGAGGTGCCGGAAGGCGCGGTGGTCATCACATCGGGCAACCTGAACCTGGCCGACGGCTCGTCGGTGGAAATCCGCAAAGCCGAATAAGCGATGCTGCGCCGCCTGATAGACCGCCCGGTGGCCGTGACGATGACCCTCGTCGCGATACTGATCGTGGGCGTGGTGTCCATCGGCCGCCTTCCGGTGTCGCTGATGCCGTCGATCGACGTGCCGCGCATCACGGTCGAGGCGTCGCTGCCGGGCGCTTCGGCGCGGGAAGTGGACCTGTCGGTGGTCCAGCCGCTGCGCCGCGAGCTGCTCCAGCTGCCTTCATTGGAAGATATCCGCTGCGAAGCCGGCAGCGGGAGCGCGACGCTCGTCCTGACCTTTTCGCACGGCAGCGACGCGGGCTTCAATTATGTGGAGACCGGAGAGCGGATCGACCGCGCAATGTCGTATCTTCCAGCGGGGATGGAGCGCCCGACGGTCATCCGTGCCAGTGCGACGGACATTCCTGCCTTTTTCCTGGATATTTCATCGGGAGACGTATCGGAAGAACGCTTCATCGAACTGAGCCGATTCGTGCGCGAGGTGCTGGTGCGCCGGGTGGAGCAGATTCCGGAGGTCGCGATGGTCGATGTAAGCGGGCTTCTGGGCTCGAGCGTGCTCGTGGAACCGGATGACAAGCGTCTCTCTGCCCTGGGCATCGGTCCCGAGGCGCTGGAGTCGGCCATCCGCGGCGCCAACCTATCGCTTGGGAACCTGACGATCCGCGACGGCCACTACCAGTGGAACGTGCGCTTCGATGCAGAGCTGCGCAGTGCATCGGATATCGCGGATGTGCGGCTGGGCATCGGCGGGCGCGTGTACCGCCTCGGGGATCTTGCCACGGTGCGCCTTGCCCCTGCGGAAGCGACGGGCCTTGTGCGCAGCGGCGGCGAGCGGGCCGTCACGCTGGCGGTCATCAAGCAGGCCGATGCGCAGATGGCTTCGCTGCGCCGGCACCTGTCGGCGCAGCTGCGTCAGTTCCGCAGCGACTATCCCGAACTGAAGCTGTCGGTGACGCGCAACCAGACGGAATTGCTGGACTATTCGATGTCGAACCTTCGGACGAACATCCTCGTGGGCGCTGTCCTGGCCGTCCTGGTGCTGCTGCTGTTCATGCGGCAGTGGCGTGCGCCGCTGCTGGTGGCGCTGACCATTCCGCTGTCGCTGGTCTCATCGCTGCTGCTGCTCTACCTGATCGGCGTGGGCATCAACATCATATCCCTTTCAGGCCTGATCCTGGGCATCGGCATGATGGTGGACAACTCGATCATCGTGATCGACAATATCACGCAGTGGCGTCAGCGTGGCGTTTCCTTGAAAGAAGCCGCCGTCGGCGCCACGCGCGAGGTGGTGGCCCCGATGGTCAGTTCCGTGCTGACCACCTGTTCGGTATTCGTTCCCCTGATCTTCTTGAGCGGGACGGCGGGCGCGCTGTTCTACGACCAGGCGATGGCGGTGGTGGTGACGCTGGTCACCTCGCTGGCCGTGTCGGTCTTCGTGCTGCCGGTCTATTACGTCCTGCTGTATCGCAGGCAGCCTGCCGGCGGGGAACGGGCGGAACGTTCCGGCCGGGAAGCGGCGTATGTGCGCTGGTACGAAAGCGCGCTGCGCTGGGTGCTGCGGCATCAGCGTGCCTCGTGGTGCCTGTTCCTGGGCATGCTGGCCTGCGGCCTGGTGCTGCTCCTTGTGCTGGACAAGCGGACCTTCCCGCCGCTGACGCACGACGATGCGCTGCTTGATATCACCTGGAATACGCCGCTGACGCTTTCGGAAAATGACGCCCGTGCGAGCGCCCTGCTGACGGACCTGCCTTCGGACTTGTCCGGGGCCCTCGAAGAGTGGAGCCTGCTGGCCGGTCGTCAGGATTTCATTCTGGGCCACAGCGGGGACCTGGCAAGCGATGGGGCCCGTCTCTATTTCAAGGCAAAGTCACCGCGGCTGCGTGCGGCTTTGGAGGATGAGCTCTCGGACCGCCTGGCGCAGCGCTGGCCGGAGGCTGTCTATGCATTTTCGGAAGCAGCCAACCCCTTCAACCTGGTTTTCACGGGCGACGGCCCGACGCTGGTGGCCATGCTCCGCGGCCGTGACGGTTCGATGCCCGAGCCGGACCGGCTGAATGCCCTGATTGCGCGGATCCGTGCGGCGCGTCCGGACCTGCGCCTGGAACCGGTATCCTGGCAGGAGCAGATCGTCCTGGAAGCCGATCCCGAAAAGCTGGCGCTCTACGGCGTGAGCTATGACCAGGTGTACGCGTCGCTGAGCCGGGCGACGCACGAGCGCACGCTGCTGACCATCCGCAGCGGCTCGTCATCCGTTCCCGTTTTCGTGACGGGCGGACCGCAGGCCGGACGCCGCAAGGCGGACCTGCTTTCGCTGCAGGTGCCGGGGCGGGACAGCACGACGGTACCGCTGTCGTATGTCCTGGAGGAACACCGGAGCCGCGACCTGTCCCGCGTCATATCCGGCCGCGAAGGTCATTACTATCCCTTGGGCATCGAAGCCGACGGGAAGCAGGTGGCCGGTATCCGGGATGCCGTCACACAGGTCGTCCGCCAGGACGGGGACTTCGACGTGAGCTACGGGGGCGGCTGGTACCGGAGCCGTGCGATGATCCGCGAGCTGGCGCTGGTACTGCTCGTATCGCTGCTGCTGCTGTTCTTTATCCTGGCGGCGCAGTTCGAATCGCTCGTCCAGCCACTGATCATCCTTTCGGAAGTGGCGGTGGACATATTCGGGGCGCTGTTTGCGCTGTGGATAGCCGGGAGCAGCATCAACCTGATGTCGCTCATCGGCATCGTGGTGATGGCGGGCATCGTGATCAACGACTCCATCCTGAAGGTGGATACGATCAACCGGCTTCGCCGTGCGGGCCGTCCGCTCCTTCGCGCCATCGTGGAGGGCGGGTCGCGGCGTCTCCGCCCGATCCTGATGACGAGCCTGACGACCATCGGGGCGATCGCGCCGTTCCTGGTGCGCGGGACGATGGGTGCGGACCTTCAGTTCCCGCTGTCCGTGGCGCTGATCGGCGGGATGATCGTCGGAACGCTGGTGAGCCTGCTCTTCGTGCCGCTCTTCTACTATGAGATCTATCGCCGGAAGGACGCGGCCGCCGGCTTATGAAACGCCTTCCCGCCTTCTCCGTAATCCTGGTCTTCGTGGTGCTGTCCATTGCGGGTGCCGCGATGATTCCGCTGCTTTCGCTGCAGTACACGCCGACGGAGAAGAAGACCAGCCTGACGGTGACGTGCCGCTGGCCGGGCGCCTCGGCCAAACTGGTCGAGGCGGAAGTCACGCAAGTGCTCGAGGGACTGGCGTCAGCCATCGAAGGTGTCGGGAGCGTGGAGAGCATCTCGCGCAAGGGCGTCGGGACTGTTACGCTGGCGGTGAAAGACAAGCGTCAGGTGGAGCGGGTGCGCTTCGAACTGTCCTCGCGGATCCGCCAGACCTGGGACCGGATGCCTGCGGGCATCAGCTATCCGACCGTCTCCGGCTCTTCCTCCGGCGGTGAAATCCAGTCCGTGCTGACCTATACCATCAACGCCGACCTGCCCACGGGGCAGATCGAGCGCTATGTGCAGGGCAGCATCGTGGATGAATTGTCCGTGCTGCCGGGCGTGGGCTCCGTCGTGCTGTCCGGCGCAACGCCGCTCTACCGCGAAGTCGCCTTCGACGCCGCCCGCCTGCAGGCCTGCGGCCTTACGCCCGCTGCGCTGCAGCAAACCCTGTCGGAAGTGCTGGGCGGTGCGCGGATCGTGGGTTCGTCCGAGGGCGTCGGCTTGTGGCTTCGCTACGATGCCGATCCCGGGCGCCTGGCGGACCTGCCCGTCGGAAACGTATCGGGCCATATCGTCCGGCTGGGGGACGTGGCCGAGATCCGTGACCGGGAACGTACCCCCGAGCGCTACTATCGCATCAACGGTCTCAATACGATCAATCTGACGGTCTATCCGGAGAAGGGCGTGAACACGCTGTCGGTGTGCGATGCCGTGAAAGCACGGATGCGGGAACTTTCCGCGGGCTTTCCGGAACGCTTCACGGCGACGGTGACCCATGACAGCTCCGACTATCTGCGCGGGGAGATCCGCAAGATCCTGCGCCGCACCTTCCTGTCGGTGGCCATCCTGCTGCTGTTCGTGCTGCTGAGTACGCGCAACTTGCGATACCTGTTGTCCGTGGTCGCAGCCCTGACGGCGAACCTGTTGATTTCGTTCATCTTCTATGTCCTTTTCGACATCGAGATCCATCTGTGGTCGATGGCGGGAATCACCGTGTCGCTGGGCATCCTCATCGACACGGTCATCGTGATGGTGGCGCACTACGGCTACTATCGGAACCGGAAGGTCTTTCTGGCGCTGCTTGCCGCGCAACTTACTACGATCGGGGCACTTAGCGTAATCTTTCTGTCCTCGTCGGGACAGAAAGCCGGTCTGGTGGACTTTGCATCGGTGGTGATGGTCAACCTGGCCGTCAGCCTGCCGGTGGCACTGCTGCTCGTACCGGCGCTGGTCGATACGCTCCGGTTGCGGGAACATCAGCGTGCGCGCAGCCTGCGTGCCCGTCGCCGGACGGTCCGCTGGAACCAGTGGTACCGCCGTTACATCGCTTTCGTGCGGAGATGGCGCTGGGCGACAGTCGTAATCCTGGTCCTGGCCTTTGGCCTGCCGTTCGGCCAGCTGCCCGACAAGCTGATGCACGACCCGCTCCGCCGGACCCTCGACCGGACGCTGGGCGGCAGCATCGGGCTGTTCCTGCGCCACAGCCATCGTTATTTCAACCGGGAAGTGGAGCGTCCGTCACTCTATATCCGCGCTTCACTGCCGGACGGCTGTACCACGGCGCAGCTCAACGAGGTGGTGCTTTCGATGGAGAACTATCTGGCGCAGTTCGACCAGATCGAGACCTTCCGTACGTCGGTCACCAGCCACAGCAACGCCTCGATCGTGGTGGAATTCCGGCCGGAGGCGGAGAAGACGGGGTTCCCGCTCCAGCTCAAGGCGCAGGTGATGGCCAAGGCGGCCGACCTGGGCGGTGCCACGTGGAGCGTGTACGGCATCAACGACCAGTTTTTCAACAACAACGTCGGCGCGGTGTCGTACAAGGGAGAACGGATCGTCCTGACGGGCTACAATTACGACGACCTGTACCGTTTTGCCCGTCAGTCGGCGGACTACCTGTCCGGAAATCCGCGGGTGAGCGAACCGGATATCTACGGCGTGGTAGGGTGGGGCAGCGCCCTGTCGACCGATGAATACTACATCGCGTATGATGCGGAGCGCCTGGCGGCCCGGGGCCTTTCGGCGACGGATGCGTATGCGGCCCTGCGCGACCAGCTCTGGTCGGCGGGTGTCGGGACGCTGGTCGAAGCGGGAGAACTCCGTGCGGTGGATCTGGCTTCAGACCGTCGGGCGTCGTTCGACGTCTGGAATCTGCGGAACGAGTCCATCGTCATCGGCGGCCGGCCGATGCGTTTTTCGGAGATCGGTACGATCGAGCGCCGCCGCAGCGGGAATGACATCCACCGGAAGAACCATCAATACGCCCTGACGGTGGCCTGGGAGTTCATCGGCAACCATACGCTGGCCGGAAAGGTGCTCGACGAGGAAATCCGCCGGCTCAACGAAGAGGTGCTGCCAGTGGGTTACCGGGCGGCAAAGCCCGAAGGCTGGAGTCGTGACAATGCCGGGTCGCAGGTCTGGCTGCTGCTCCTTGTGGTGGCCATCATCTTCTTCATCTGCGCCATCCTCTTCGAGTCGCTGCGGCTGCCGCTGGCCATCATCGGGCTGATTCCCGTCTCGTTCATCGGCTGTTTCCTGATTTTTGCCGCCACGGGCACGGCTTTCGACCAGGGCGGCTTCGCTTCGCTGGTCATGCTGGCGGGCCTGGTGGTCAATGCGGGCATCTATATCGTGCAGGAATGGCGGCTTCAGCCGCCGCATCGTCGTTCCTTCGTCAGGGCCTTCAACCACAAGATCGTGCCGACGCTCCTGACCATCCTCTCCACGGCCCTGGGCCTGATTCCTTTCTTGACCGACGGCCCCGACGAAGTCTTCTGGTACGCCTTCGCCTTGGGCACCATCGGCGGCCTGGCCTTCTCCCTCGTCGCCCTCGTCTTCTTCCTGCCCGCCTGGATGCCCGGGCACAGCCGTAACGCAAAATGAATATCGACGACCTGTTCCGGCTGTATTACCGGCCGCTCTGTCTGTATGCGGCGCGGTTCCTGCACGATGCCTCCACGGTGGAAGACATCGTGCAGGGTGCGTTTGTCTCCCTGTGGGAGAAAACACAGGCTGGCGGACCGATGCCGGATGCCCCGAAGTCCTATCTGTACCGGATGGTGCACAACCGCTGCATCGATGTGATCCGGGAGGGCGGGAAGGGGAGTGATATCCCTTTTGAACAGTTGACGGAAGACTTGCCCGATGAAGAAATCGTGGACCGTTCCTTCGTGTGGGCCCGGCTTTGGACGGCCATCGACCGTTTGCCGGCAAAGCGGCGGGAAATCCTGCTGCTGAGCAAGCGCGACGGCTTGTCGTATTCCGAGATTGCCGCGCGGATGGGCATCTCCGAAAATACGGTCCACAACCAGTTGTCCAAGGCACTGCAGACGCTTCGCCAGGGTGCAGACACGGTATTCTTAAAAGTTTTTCTTTGGTGAGTAGTCCGTTTTGCGTTTTTTTCCGTCATAGGAGTGAAATCAGATTTTTACGCGATGACGGATTTTAACGAAAAAGACCTCGAATTCGTGGCCAGGCGGTACCGCTCCGGCCAGTATGATACCCGGAAAGCCATCCGGAAATTTCACGAAAAGACCGCTGTACCGGCGTATCGCCGCTGGTGGATGACGGCGGCGGCCGCCGCCGCTTCGGTCGTGCTGGTGGCCGCGGCGGGCTACGGCATCCACAATTGGGTGAAGCGAAGCGCCGCTCCTGTGCAGGTGGAACGCCCTGCGCTCAATCCGTATGTGGCAGAAACGCATACCTTTGTCTATGAAGATGCACCGCTGGCGGACGTGCTGGCCGAGCTTTCCGCCTACTATCACTGCACCCTTTCCGCGCCGGACACGGACAAGCGGCTGACCGCCACCTTCCCCGACGACGATGTTGACTTCATCGTCGGACTGATCGAGCAGGCGCTGGACATTGATATTACGGTTGTGCGATGAAAAAAGCCGTCGTTTTCCTGTTCCTGTGCCTGCCGTTGATCCTGTCGGGACAGCCGCGTGTGACCCTCAAATCCCAGTTGGACAGTTTGGAAGCAGCCTTTGACGTGCATTTCGTGTACGAAGCCAGTTTGCCGCTGGATATTCCGGCACGCGTCGCCGTCAATCCGGACCGTACGCTCCGGCAGAACCTGGCGAACCTGCTGCGTGACACCGACATTGCCTGGACTGTCAAGAAGAGGTACGTCGTCCTGACCAGCAAGCCGGCGGTGGCGGGACGGCCGGAACCGGCCGCCCCGCCCGCCGCCGCCTCCTCCGCCGAAGCCTTCCTTTCGGTGGACACCCTGGCAGCCGCTTCCATCACCGGTCGCATCGACCGGGATATGAACTTTACCCAGACCGGCCTGACGAAACTCGACGGCGCAGCCTTCCGGCGGGCCTTCGCCACCTTTAGTTCCCCCGACGTGCTCAAAACCTTGCAGGCGCTTCCCGGTGTAGCCGCCGGAACCGAATTGCTGTCCAACCTGTACGTCCACGGCGGAGACGGCAGCGACAATCTCTTCCTGCTTGACGGGGTTCCCCTCTACCAGATCTGTCACCTGGGCGGCATCTTTTCCGCTTTCAATACCGATGTCATCGAATCGCTCGATTTCTACAAGAGCGGATTCCCGGCCCGCTACGGCGGCCGTACTTCCTCGGTCGTGGATATCACGACCCGTGACGGTGATTTCACGGCGTACCACGGCACGTTCTCCCTGGGTCTCCTGGACGGCCGCTTCCAGATGGAGGGTCCCCTCGTCCGCGGAAAGACCTCCTTCAACTTTGCGCTCCGCCGCTCCTGGGCTGATGCCGTAATCTATCCCATATGCTGGTTCAACAACCGGCATTCCCATATTTCCAATGGGGACGAAAGCGATTGGTACGGCTATGCCTTTACCGACCTGAATGCGAAAGTGACGCACAGGTTTTCCGATCAGAGCCGGCTTTCAGCCAGCCTGTACGTAGGCCGTGACCGCTTCAAGTGGGAAGAATTATCCTCCTGGCGCCTGACAACTACCGATATGGAAGGCATCGACCGGATCAGCCGGCATCAGGATACGACCCTGGTCCGTCTGAACTGGGGCAATATCCTGCTGTCTGCGCATTGGGACAAGTCTCTCTCAAACGGGATGCATTTCCGCCTGACCGGCTACGGATCCGGGACCCGGTCGCGGGAGGACTATGCCTACAATGCAGTCGATTCCGACGGTCTGTCGCCTGTTCAGGATGAGACGCAGGAGCAGATAAGAGGCCGGGGTATTCTAGACGACCTGGGCCTGACGGCGAATGTGGACTGGCGGCCGCATCCCGGACACCACGTCCGTTTCGGCGGGAATGTCATCTGGCACAACTATCGTCCCCGCTTCGCCTATACGGAAAACCGGACCATCGTCGATGGCGATACGGTCCGGACCTCGGCCTATGAGGCCAGTATCTATGCCGAAGATGAAATCCGGCTCAGCCGCCGCCTGACTGTCAATGCGGGGCTGCGCAATACGCTCTATTTTACCGCTTCGCGTAGCTGGAATTCGCTGGAGCCGCGGGTGGCTTTGAAGTGGCAGGGCGCCTCTTTCTTCAGTCTCAAGGCCTCCTATGCCTCTATGAGCCAGTTCTCCCACCAGGTTGCGACGACCTATCTCGACCTTCCGACCAATACCTGGCTGCCCTCCGTCGCTTCCATTCCACCGATGCGTTCGCACCAGATTTCCGGCGGCGCGTTCTTCCGCTTCCCCTACGCTATGCACTTGAACGTGGAGGGCTGGTGGAAACGGATGGACAATCTGATCGAATACAGCGGGATGAATACGCTCTTCCCGCGGCTGACCGTCTGGGAACAGGATTTCAAGACGGGGAAGGGCCGCAGCTACGGAATGGAGGTGGATCTGGGATACGAGACACAGCGGCTGGCGGTCAACTTGTTCTATACGCTTTCCTGGAACGAACGTCTCTTTGTCGAGGTCTGGCCGGACTGGTACCGCGACCGCAATGACAACCGGCACAAGGTCACGGTGCAGGCCAATTGGCGCATCAATGACAAATGGGAACTTTACGGGGCTTGGAACTACCACAGCGGGAACCGGGTTTCCGTTGCGGACCAGTATGTACAGGGGATTTATACCCGTTTCGACAAGGACAGCTACTATTATCACAACCGGGAGACGGGAGAAGTGACGCCCAATGCCGTCGGACGATGGGTGTATGAAGCGCCCGGCAATGTGAAACTGCCCGATTATCACCGGCTTGACCTGGGCGTCAACCGGCATCGGAAGACAAGGCGCGGGAACGAGGCCATCTGGAATTTCAGCATTTACAACGCCTACAGCCGGATCAATCCCCTCTATGCGGTTGTCAAACTCAAAGGCAACGAGTATGCGGGAGATACGCGCTATCGTGATTTTTTCAAGACCGTTTCTTTTGTCGGACAGGGATACGGCATCATTCCGATTGTTCCGACATTCAGTTATACCTTGAAGTTTTAGATGATGAAAATACGATTCTCTTTTCTCCTGTGCCTTCTTTCGCTGCTGCTTCCGGGCGCTTGTATGCGAAGTTTCGATGTCGAAGTGACGGCCGTCCCGAAACTGTATCTTCAATGCTGCCCGGCTCCCGGTGATACGACGCTCCTGCAGCTCAACCGGACCATTCCCGTCGGATCGGAATACGACGGTTCTCTCTTTCTGGATTCGGCACGGATCCGTTTTCTGGTCAACGGAAACGGATACCGGCCGGAACGGGCGGATGAGACGACGGGAGACTTCCCGCCCGGCAGCTGGTATGTCGCAGCGCCCATCAGGCCGGGTGACGCGGTTTCGGTCGAAGCGCACGTGGAGGGGCTCAATCCAGTTTCCGCCACAACGGTCATCCCGTTCGAAGCGCCGCTGTTTACCTGGAAATGTTCGCTCGATTCAGTCCGGGTGACGTTCTATGACGATCCTGGGACGGAAGACTGGTACGGCCTGGGCGTCTATTGCGAACGTACTATCGTCAATCAGGACAATGGAAGGATTGAGAGTGTCCAGCGGGGTATGCTCAAGCCGCTTTCCGGCGCAAAAGATACCTGGTGGCATTCGGTCTCCCGCAACTACGTCGACATTCCCTTTGATGGCTGGGCGTTCGGTTACGTCCGTTCGATGATCCGCGTATGGCCCGATACCGGATTCTCCGGGGAGAGGGTGACGTTGCAGATGCCTACGTCCGAGTCATTTACATGGTATGCTGGCAACTATGCCCAACACGACCGTTTCAAGGTCAGGCTTTATCGCGTCACCCGGGAATTCTTCCGTTATGGGATCACCCTCGATCATATGCGCAACAATGAACTGGCCGAAGCCAGTCTGGCGCCCGCTTCCTTTGCTTTTACGAACGTGACAGGCGGCGTCGGCATCCTGTCCGGCTGGACGGTCCGGGAAACCGACTGGTTTGAAGGAATGTAGCCGGACTGCCGGACAGACATCAGGCTTGCAGGTGCTGATAGATGTCGTGCGTCCAGTCGGCGTTGTTTTCGACCAGCATCGTGCGGATGCCCAGTCCCTGAGCGACATCGATATTGACTTGCCCGTCATCCACGAACAGGATCTCTCCGGCATCAAGCTTTTCGCGTTCGATCAGCAGCCGGAAGAATTCGGGCGCCGGCTTCATCATCTTACATTTGTAGCTCAGGTAGCATTCGTCGAAATAATCGCGCAGTCCGTGACCCTTTCCGTCGAAAGCGGGTGACATGGCCCATTTCATCACGTAGGGGTTGGTGTTGGAAAGCAGGACCAGGCGGTAGCCCTGCTGACGCAGCCGCTGGATCGCCTCCAGGTTGCGCGGTGGGACACTTTCGATGAAGCCCATGCAGGCGTAGCCGCATTCTTCGTATGTCATTTCCCGGCCGGCCAGCCGGCTGAGTTCCTGCCGGAACCCTTCGGCGTCGATCCGTCCGGCCTCCAGGTCGCCGAAGAAACCGCCCTGCTGGAAGGGATTCAGGAAACTGTGTACATCCGGTACGCCCAATTCCTCGAAACGGCGGATGGCATTTTCAAAACTCAAGGCGATGACTACGCCGCCAAAGTCCAGTGCAATGGTTTTTATGTCCATGGTCAGAAATTGCATTTGCGGCCGCAAAGGTAGGCAGAAAAAAACGAAAAAAATATTTGCATAGTTAAAAAATAGCTGTACCTTTGCAATCCCGATTCCCGCCCAGGTGGTGAAATTGGTAGACACGCCAGCTTGAGGGGCTGGTGCCCGCTTTAGGGCGTGCAAGTTCGAGTCTTGTCCTGGGCACACGAAGAAACCTGCTTCAAACGAAGCGGGTTTTTTTGTGCCCGAAAAATACTATCTTTGTTTCCGTTATGAATAAAGTAGGCCTTTTCATAGATACCTGGTATCCGATGGTGGACGGTGTCATCAAGGTCGTCGACAATTATGCCCGCCGCCTGATGCAGTATTGTGACGCCGTCGTTTTCTGTCCGGAGACGCGGGGCTTCAGGAAGGAAGATGACGCGGCGCTTCCTTACCAGGTGGTGCGGTGCTCGTCGGTTCCCCTGATCGGGAATGACTACGATATTCCGACGCCTGCGCTGGATCCGGTTTTCGAGGCGCGCATCCTCCGGAGCGGAATCGACCTGGTCCACATCCATTCTCCGTTTTCCCTCGGCCTTTCCGGGGTGTTGTATGCGAAGATGCGGCATCTTCCCGTGGTGGCGACGCTCCACAGCCAGTACAGGCAGGACTTTGAGAAGCCTTTGAAGATCAAGGGCGCCGTGGACCTGGCGATGGAAGGCGTCATGCGGGTATTCAACGCGTGTGACGAATGCTGGGCCGTCAATGCCGGGATCAAGGACCTCTATGTGGACGAATACGGCCTGACCGCCCCGTGCAAGGTGCGGCTTAATGCAACAGACCACGTTCCCGTTTCGGACCCGGCCCGGGCGGCTGCCATCGTCAACGAGACTTACGGCATTCCGGCCGATGCCATGGTTTTCCTCTTCGTGGGCAGGATCAACTTCATCAAGAACATCGACTTCATCGTCCGTTCCCTGGCCCGGGCGAAAGATATGGGGCTGGAAAACTTCCGTATGCTGTTTGTCGGCAAAGGCCAGGACGAGGAAAAACTGGCCGCTTTGGTAAAGGAACTCGGCCTCGGCGGTGAAGTGGTTATGTGCGGGCTCGTCTCCAGCAGGGAGATGCTGGAAAACCTGTATTCCCGGGCGAAACTGTTCCTGTTCCCGTCGCTCTACGACGCCAATTCTCTCGTACAGATCGAGGCTGCCTGCCAGGGAACGCCCACAGTCTTCCTGGAGGGCGCAAAAACCGCCGCCACGGTCACGCCGAACGTCAACGCCTATGTCTCGCAACCAGGGGAAACCCATTATGCGCAGATGATCCTGGACATCCTGTCGGACCCGGCCGGATACGATCGCGTGTCCGCCGCCGCCCGCTCCGACCTCTATCTGAGCTGGGACGACGTCGTCGCAGACGTCTACGCCGACTACTGCACCCTCACGCCGAAATAGGGGACACACGCTCCGCCGGCCTGCCGTCTGCCTGCGTCATGCCCGGCTTGACCGTGCATCTTGGCCTTTGCTCGGCCTCCGCGTCTCCGGGTTTTCGTCCTTTTCCCCGATAATTGTTCACTTGCGAGCCCGTCGCTCCTGCCCCCGGTGTCCCTCTGTGGCTATCTCCGCGGGCTCGCCCAGGTGTTTTCCCGCCGCGAGCCCGTCGCTCCTGCCTCTGGCGCCCCTCTGCGGCCTGCTCCGCGGGCTCGCCCGGGCTTTTCCCTGCCGCGAGCCCGTCGCTCCTGCCTCTGGCGGCCCTCTGCGGCCTGCTCCGCGGGCTCGCCCGGGCTTTTCCCTGCCGCGAGCCCGTCGCTCCTGCCTCTGGCGCCTTCAGCGGCCTCCCTCGCGGGCTCGCCCGGGTTTTTCCCTGCCGCGAGCCGGTTGCCCCTTCGTCTGGTGCCCTTCTGCGGCCTGCTCCGCGGGCTCGCCCCGGGCTTTTCCCGCCGCGAGCCGGTTGCCCCTTCGTCTGGTGCCTTTCTGTGACTATCTCCGCGGGCTCACCCCGGGCTTTTCCCTGCCGCGAGCCCGTCGCTCCTGCCTCTGGCGCCCCTCTGCGGCCTGTTCCGCGGGCTCGCCCGGGCTTTTCCCTGCCGCGAGCCCGTCGCTCCTGCCTCTGGGGGCCCTCTGCGGCCTGCTCCGTGGGCTCACCCCGGCTTTTTCCCGCCGCGAGCCCGTCGCTCTAGCCTCTGGCGGCCCTCTGCGGCTTGCTCCGCGGGCTCGCCCGGGCTTTTCCCTGCCGCGAGCCCGTCGCTCCTGCCTCTGGCGCCCTTCTGCGGCCTGCTCCGCGGGCTCGCCCGGGCGTTTTCCCGCCGCGAGCCGGTTGCCCCTTCGTCTGGTGCCCTTCTGCGGCCTGCTCCGCGGGCTCGCCCCGGGCTTTTCCCGCCGCGAGCCGGTTGCCCCTTCCTCTGGGGCCCTTCTGCGGCCTCCCTCGCGGGCTCGCCCCGGTGTTTCCCCGCCGCGAGCCGGTTGCCCCTTCGTCTGGCGCCCTTCTGTGGCCTGCTCCGCGGGCTCGCCCCGGCGTTTCCCCGCCGCGAGCCCGTCGCTCCTGCCTCTGGCGCCCTTCTGCGGCCTCCCTCGCGGGCTCGCCCGGGTTTTTCCCTGCCGCGAGCCCGTCGCTCCTGCCTCTGGCGGCCCTCTGCGGCCTCCCTCGCGGGCTCGTCCGGCTTTTCCCTGCCGCGAGCCCGTCGCTCCTGCCCCTGGCGCCTTCTGCGGCCTGCTCCGCGGGCTCGCCCCGGCTTTTCCCCGCCGCGAGCCCGTCGCTTCTGCCCCTGGCGCCCTTCTGCGGCCTTCCTCGCGGGCTCGCCCGGGCTTTTCCCTGCCGCGAGCCCGTCGCTCCTGCCCCTGGGGGCCATCTGCGGCCTCCCTCGCGGGCTCGCCCCGGCTTTTTCCTGCCGCGAGCCCGTCGCTCCTGCCTCTGGCGGCCTTCTGCGCCCTGCTCCGCGGGCTCGCCCGGGCTTTTCCCTGCCGCGAGCCGGTTGCCCCTTCGTCTGGTGCCCTTCTGTGCCCATCTCCGTGGGCTCGCCCCGGTGTTTTCCTGCCGCGAGCCCGTCGCTCCTGCCTCTGGCGCCCCTCTGCGGCCTGCTCCACGGGCTCGCCCGGGCTTTTCCCTGCCGCGAGCCCGTCGCTTCTGCCCCTGGCGCCTTCTGCGGCCTGCTCCGCGGGCTCGCGGCCGGTGTTTTCCCGCCGCGAGCCGGTTGCCCCTTCGTCTGGTGCCCTTCTGTGACTATCTCCGCGGGCTCGCCCCGGTGTTTTCCCGCCGCGAGCCGGTTGTCCTTTCGTCTGGTGCCCTTCTGCGACTATCTCCGCGGGCTCGCGGCCGGTGATGACGAGCGTAGGCCAGTTGCCGCTTTCTTCGGTTGGCTGTTTTGTGGGTGGTGGTGGGCGGTGGGACATAGAATGCGTTTTTGGGCCTTACTACGCATTCTGTGGCTATGGAAAGGTCGTTTTGGCGGGGGAAACGGACATAGAATGTGCGTAGCAGCCGGAAAACGCATTTTGTGTCCAAGATGAAGGCCGAATGGCGGGACCTACCTCGGAAAACGAGCGGAGCGAGCGGCTGTCCGTCGGATTTCGTCGGCTATCCGTCGGATTTCGTCGGCTGTCCATCGTGTTCTTCCTGCGTTTCCGGGCTTACTCCTTTCGCTTTGCCCAGGTATTCATCAGGATGACGGCGGCGGTGCACAGTGCGATCATCAGCACTGTAAGGGTAATGGCCAGGACTTGTCCGGGCTTCAGCAGGAAGAGCAGCATCAGCGGGACGAGGGCCAGCAGCAAAATGCCGCAGACGAGCCGCAGCCGGCGGACATCATAACGGGCTTTCTCTTCTTCCGAGGCCATATTGTAGCCTGATATCAGCTTATCTCCTTTTCCGAGCAGAATGACGATGCCAATACAGGCGCAGAGGGAAGCGATGACGACCAGTGTGATCAACATAGGGGTGAAAAATGATTTTCTGCAAGTTACGACTTTTCCGCCAGTTCACCAAAACGGGTTAACGTTTTGGCGGTGCGGCGGAGGAAATCCGGTCCGCGAAATGCGGGGAAAGCAGAAATGTTCGTATCTTTGCAGGCGATGGCTGAGAAGGAACTGGACAAGAATGCGGAGGTCATCTCCGGGATGTTCGATTCGATCGCACGGAAATACGACCGGATGAACCACGGTATGTCGCTGGGCATCGACCGCCTGTGGCGGTGGCGCTTCGTGCGGCGGCTGGAGAAGAAACTTCCGGAGAATCCCGTCGTGCTCGATCTGGCCTGCGGCACGGGCGACCTGACAAAGGCTTTGTCCAACAAAGGCTGTCACGTGACGGGCCTTGACATCTCGTCCGAGATGATGGCGATCGGCCGGGAGAAATGCCGGTATCTTTCACCGAAGCCGAATTTCGTCCTCGGGTCGGCCGAGCAGATTCCTTTTCCCGATGCGACCTTCGATGCCGTGACCATCGCTTTCGGCCTGCGCAATTTCGACCACCGGGCCCGGTGCCTGGCCGAAATCCGACGTGTACTCAAGCCTGGCGGCCAGCTTGCTGTCCTGGAGTTCGCAGTCCCCCGGAACCGTCATTGGAAGAAAATCTATCTGTTTTATTTCCGGCACATCCTGCCGTTGGTCGGCCGTCTGGTCGGCAGCGGTGCCGCCTACGGTTATCTGGTCGATTCCGTCCTGGCTTTCCCGCGCTACGAGGCCCTCTGCGACGAATTCCGCGCCGCCGGCTTCGTCTTCCCGCGCTATACGTCCTACACCGGCGGCATCGCCTGCGGCTATTGGGCATCCAGCGATTCTTAAAAGGAAATGCCCCTCGAACATCGACGTTACACAGGGGGCGGTTACCTGCTTGATATACAGGCTTTTGCTTAAAATCGGTTGCGCCTTATGACGCAACCGATTTTCATTATTTCGTTAATATACAGGGGATTGGCTGCCACCAGAAAATGGTTGCCGTTGGGGTGGCGCATATCTGTTTGATAAACAGTTGTTTGCTTAAAATCGGTTGTGCTTTTTGCTGCAACCGATTTTCGTTAAATCGCTATAGTCCAAGATGTTATCTGCCACCGCAAATGCTGCGAAAGCCCGCCAGCGCCTATTCCCACTCGATGGTTGCCGGCGGTTTGGAGGAGATGTCGTAAACGACGCGGTTGATGCCGCGGACGCGGCGGATGATGTCGTTGGAGACACGGGCCAGGAAGTCGTAGGGCAGGGGATACCAGTCGGCGGTCATGCCGTCGGTGGATGTCACGGCGCGCAAGGCCACCGTATACTCATAGGTCCGTTCGTCGCCCATCACGCCGACACTCTTGACCGGCAGTAGGATCGTACCGGCCTGCCAGATTTTGTCGTAGAGGCCGTCGGCACGCAGCGCATCGATGTAGATCTTGTCGGCGTCGCGCAGGATCTCGAGTTTCTCAAAAGTCACCTCGCCCAGGACGCGGATGGCCAGTGACGGCCCCGGGAACGGATGGCGGCCGATGAGCGACTGGGGAATGCCCAGCGCCCGGCCCACGCGCCGCACTTCGTCCTTGAAGAGCATCCGGAGCGGTTCGACGATCTTGAGATTCATCTTCTCGGGCAGGCCGCCCACGTTGTGGTGGCTCTTGATCTTGGCGGCCTGGCCGCCGATGGCCGCCGATTCGATGACGTCGGGATAGATGGTCCCCTGCGCCAGCCAGCGGGCGCCTTCCACCTTCCGGGCTTCGGCTTCGAACACCTCGATGAAGGTCTTGCCGATGGCTTTGCGTTTGGCTTCCGGATCCGTGAGCCCGGCGAGGGCCGACAAAAAGCATCCCCCGGCATCGACGCCCGTGACGTTGAGGCCCATTCCCTGATAGGAGGCCATCACCTCGTCGAATTCATTCCGCCGCAGCAGTCCGTTGTCCACGAAGATGCAGTGGAGCCGCTCGCCGATGGCCTTGTGGAGCAGGACCGCGGCGACGGTCGAATCGACGCCGCCGCTCAGGCCGAGGATGACGGTGTCGCCGCCGATCTGCCGGTGGAGTGCATCGACGGTCGTGTCGATGAACGAAGCGGGCGTCCAGTCGCCGCTGCAGCCGCAGATGGTCTTGACGAAATTGGCCAGGATGCGGGAGCCGTATTCGGTATGATAGACTTCGGGGTGGAACTGCACGGCGTAGGTCTTTTCGCCGAAGATGCGGTAGGCC